>Ga0208733_100072_pt1 | contig 52540 bp, 40 predicted proteins | sample SubbioR11Jul_8B1_FD_184816 | JGI IMG/M metagenome (GOLD analysis project Ga0208733, IMG submission 184816) | Serpentinite rock and fluid subsurface biosphere microbial communities from McLaughlin Reserve, California, USA - CR11Jul_8B1 (SPAdes) | ecosystem: Environmental > Terrestrial > Deep... | reverse complement strand
ATAGCGGAAACATTAGCTTGTTCGTAAACTAAAAGGATGATTCTGTATGACAAGGACCGTTCTACAATGGGCAATGTTGCCCTTGCCCAAAAAAATATAAACCATCCGCTTGATAAGATTTTCGGAGACATGACTGCTCGATGGACGGATTTCCCCCCCCGCTTCAGTGACGCATTACCTTAAACCCTTCTTTTCTTCTTGAATTTCGGATGGTCATAGGATAAAAGATATTTAAACCGGGTTGGAAGGAGAAACGCATGCGGATTGAAAAGGCGAAACGGATTGATCAAATTCCCCCGTATCTCTTTGCGGAGATCGACAAGAAGAAAGAGGAGATGAGGAAGAAGGGGATGGATCTCATCGACCTGGGGATCGGAGATCCTGATCTTCCCACCCCTCAGCCGATCATCGAACGAATGAAAAAAGCCTCTGAAGACCCGGGAAATCACCATTATCCCTCCTATGAAGGGATGATCGAATTCAGAACTGCGGCGGCTCAATGGTTTGAGAGGAGATTTGGTGTCACCTTTGATCCAAAAACAGAGGTGCTCACCCTCATCGGCTCAAAAGAAGGGATTGCCCATATTCCCCTGGCCTTTGTCAATCCGGGAGATTATGTGCTTGTGCCCAGTCCGGGATATCCGGTCTATCGTGTGGCAACCCTCTTCGCAGGAGGAACTCCATACTTTCTGCCCCTTCTCAAGGAGAATGGCTTCCTCCCAAAACTTTCTGAAATTCCAAGAGAGGTTGCGGAAAAATCGAAACTTCTCTTCATCAACTATCCCAACAATCCGACTTCAGCCATTGCAGAAAGGCCTTTCTTTGAAGAGGTGATCGCCTTTGCCCGGCGTTACGGGATCATTGTCTGCCATGATGCGGCTTACTCTGAACTGGCTTTCGACGGCTATCGGCCGCTCAGTTTCTTTGAGGTTGAAGGGGCGAAAGAGGTGGGAATCGAATTCCACAGCCTCTCAAAAACCTTTAACATGACGGGCTGGAGAATCGGCTTTGCTGTGGGCAACCCCGAAATTGTCTCGGGATTGGGAAGGGTCAAGACCAATATCGACTCGGGCCTCTTTCAGGCGATCCAGGAAGCGGGCATTGAAGCCCTCAATCAGTTTGACACGCCCATTCCCAGCATCATCCGCATCTATGAAGGCCGGAGGGATGTTATGGTAAAAGGCCTCCGGGAGATGGGCCTGGAAGTGGACTTGCCGAAGGCCACCTTCTATCTCTGGATCCGGGTTCCGCGGGGATACACCTCCGGCCAATTCGCCGCCCTTTTGATTGAACAGGCAGGAATTGTCGCCACTCCTGGCAATGGTTTCGGAGAAGCAGGAGAGGGTTATATCCGGATGACCCTTACGGTAGGTGAGTTCAGGCTGAAAGAGGCGATCGAACGACTCAAGAAGATCAATTTTTAAAGATCTCTTCCTTCGAAAAAAACTATTGAATGGAACCCAATAGTTTTTTTCTGTCATTTTTTGATTTTCTTCCATATTTTTGGAAAAAGATAGGGAGGTCGAAATGCAAGAACTTTTTGGAGAGGTATTTTTTATTGCCATCCTTATTCTCTTGAATGGTTATCTCGCCGGCACAGAGATCGCCGTGGTCACGGCCAGGAAGAGCCTGGTCCAGAAGATGGTTGAAAGTGGCAAAAGAAATGCAAAAATCTTGCTAAGGCTGAAAGAAAACCCTGACCGGTTTTTAGCAACCATCCAAATCGGAATTACCGGTCTGGGCGTTCTTGCCTCTGCGGTTGGAGGAGCCGCCGCTGCCGAAGTGATTAAACCGGCCTTACAGTCGGTCCCCATAAAAGCCATCTCTATTGCCGCTGAACCTATTGCCATTGGGATCGTGGTCGTCTTTATTACTTATTTCTCCGTGATCTTCGGTGAACTCGTGCCGAAGTCTATTGCTTTGATGCATCCTGAAACAGTCGGGCTCTGGACGGCAAGAAACATTGATGCTTTTTCAAAGGTTGCTTCCATCTTTGTGAAGCTTCTCACCTTCAGCACCTCTCTTGTGCTCATCCCCTTCGGGAGAAAACCCTTTAGCGAAAGGGCTTATATTACCGAGGAAGAGGTAAGGATGCTCATTAAGGAGGGTGGAAAACACGGGGTATTTGAACCCGTGGAAGAAAGGATCCTCCAAAGCATTTTTGAATTCACAGACATGTCGGCAAAAGAGGTCATGGTGCCGGATACTCAGATTGTCGCCATCCCGATCGATAAATCACCGATGGAGATTAGATCCATTATAGAAGAAGAGCAATTTTCCCGTTATCCGGTATACGGGAAAGATCTCAATGACATCCGGGGAATCCTCTATGCGAAAGATTTCCTGACTCTCTTTACAAAAACCGGTGAAGTCGATATCCGAAAGATCATCAAACCTCCCTATTGCATACCCGAAACGATGAAGATCAGTCTTCTCTTAAGGGAGATGCAGAAGAAGAGAACACATATTGCCCTGGTGGTGAATGAATATGGGGGGATCTCGGGTTTGGTGACCATCGAAGATTTACTCGAAGAGATTGTGGGGGAGATAAGAGACGAGCACGATATCGAGAGCCCTGTTGTCTTGCTAAAAGACGGGACCCTCCTGATCGATGCCTCGATCAGTCTGAAGGATTTAAAAGAAGACCACTCCCTTCCGCTTTCTGAGTCGCCGGAATATGAAACCCTCGGCGGGTTTCTGATGACCACCTTACAGAAGATTCCCATCATGGGCGATAAGGTGGAAGTGGATGGAAAACGGTTTAGCATTATCGAAATGGTCGGTCAGAGGATCTCAAAAGTCAAATTGGAAAAACTGCCTGTAACCGCCGGAGAAATGAATGATTCATAGCGTGAGTCCCTTAGGAATGAAATGGTGCGCAAAAAGGTGACGAAATATTGGCCAGGCTTCAGAAGCGCCAATCTCCAATATTCAAATCCCAAACAATATTCAAATTCAAATTTCGAATGACCCAAACGGATGGAATTTGCCTGCCTGCCCCGCTCTCGGTCGGGACCGGGGCCGGTAGGCAGGGGATTTGGATATCGGGATTTCAATGCCTCTTTGGTTCTCCGGCGAGCCGGGGGTTAGGTGTAGATAGTTGCAAGGTTCAAGATGCAAGTTTCAAGTTTTATAACACTTTGGGGTTCCTCTAAAAATGTCATTCCGGCGAAAGCCGGAATCCAGTAATCTCAAACGCTTATGAAAACACTGGACTCCGGTTTTCACCGGAGTGACGACTTTTTACGAGAACATCAAAATTAGCATTTAACAGTTAGCAATTTAAAAATTGCTAACTTTGCACTGCTAATTTTACAATGTTAATTGATCTTTAAGAGAGGAGGTTCTTATGGAAGAGTTTGTCAAAGGGGGAGCGTTTTTGTTGGAGTCGATTTCACCTCAGGAGATTTTTACACCGGAGGAATTTAATGAAGAGCAGCAGTTGATCGCCAAGGCGGTGACCGAATTTGTTGTGGGCGAAATTCAACCCGTAAGCGAAGAGATTGAAGAGAAGAAAGAAGGGCTTCTTGTGAGCCTGATCAAGAAGGCAGGGGAGTTAGGGTTCCTCGCTGCGGACATCCCGGAGGAATATGGGGGGCAGGATCTGGACAAGGTCAGCTCTCTCCTTCTCTGGGAGAAGATGGCCCAGGCAGGTGGTTCGTTTATGGCCTCCTTCGGGACCCATACCGGAATCGGTTCTCTTCCCATCATCTTCTTCGGCAACCCGGATCAGAAGAGACGTTATCTTCCGAAACTCGCCACAGGGGAGATCATCGGCGCTTATGCCCTGACAGAGTCTGAAGCAGGTTCTGATGCCCTGAATGCGAAAACCACGGCAGTACTTAGCCCGGATGGAAAGTATTACATCTTGAATGGCCAGAAACAATTCATCACCAATGCCGGAATTGCAGACCTCTTCACCACCTATGCCAAAGTGGATGGGAATAAATTCACAGCTTTCATTGTCGAGCGCAATTTCGAGGGGGTCTCCGTGGATGAGGAAGAGAATAAGATGGGAGTGAAGGGCTCCTCCACACGAAGCGTGATCTTTGCCGATGTCAAAGTCCCCGTAGAGAATCTCCTCGGAGAGATCGGAAAGGGACATGTCGTGGCCCTGAACGTCCTCAACATGGGTCGTTTCGCTTTGGGCGCAGGCAATCTGGGAGGGGCAAAGAGGGCCCTGCAGGAGGCGGTCACTTATGCGAAAAAGAGGGTCCAGTTTGGCAAACCGATTGCTGAATTCGGTCTGATCAAATATAAGATCGCAGAGATGGCGATTCAATCTTTTATGATGGAGAGTATGGTTTACCGGACAGGAGGTTTGACCGATCGGATTCTCGGGCCGATAGACCGCCATGCCGAAGATGTCGGAATGCAGATGGCGAACGGGATTGAGGAGTATAATATTGAAGACTCCATCAATAAGATCTTCTGCTCGGAGATGACGGGCTATATTGTGGATGAAGCCGTTCAGATCCACGGAGGATACGGATATATTCATGACTATCCCGTGGAGCGGGGTTACAGAGATGCCCGGATCAACCGAATCTGGGAAGGGACGAATGAGATCAACCGCCTTCTCATCGTAGATATGCTGACGAAGCGGGCGATGAAGGGCCGCCTTCCGGTGCTGGTGGCCGCCCAGAGGGTGGCCGGTGAACTCCTCACCCTCCGGCCAAAAGTGGAGAGCGATGATGGAAAACTGACCTTACAGCAGGAGATGGTCGAAATATCAAAAAAGATCAGCCTCCTTGTAACCGGAGCGGCCGTCCAGAAGTATATGATGAAATTGGCGGAGGAACAGGAGCTGCTGGGGTTGATCAGTGATATGGTGATTCAGGTCTTCGCCATGGAGAGCGGCCTGCTTCGCGCCATGAAAACCATAGAGAAATTTGGAGATGAGAGGGGTCAGATTCAGAAGGCCATGGTAAAGGTCTCTGTAAATGATGCATTTGACCGGCTGGAAGGTTTTGCGAAAAAGGCCCTTGCTGGCATTGCCGAAGGCGATACGCTCAGGACACAACTGTCCGCCCTAAAGAAACTGACTCGTTTTACCCCTGTCAATACGATCGCCCTCAGGCGGGAGATCGCAGACTATACGATCAAGGCTGGAAGGTATCCCTTTTAAAAAAACCAGTGACCAAGCACCAATAACCAAATGATGACCAAAATTTCCCCCTCTCCCCTTGGAGACTGTGTCGTAATTACTATTTTGTCACCCTGAATTTATTTCAGGGTCTCTAAACGATTAAATCCATTAGATGCTGAAACGAGTTCAGCATGACATTTTTACTATTTCCCTATTAGAGACTGTTTCTTGAGGGAGAGGGCAGGGGTGAGGGGTGATTGGAGTTTGGTAATTGGTGATTATTTGGAGCTTGGCCTGCTTGCCCCGCCCTCGGTCGGGACCTGGGCCGGTAGGCAGGGATTTGGTTATTGGAATTTATATTTAACTGGGGGAGGAACAAATGAACATTTCGAAAGTATTTATTGTGGGTGCTGGATTAATGGGGGGCGGCATTGCTCAGGTTTGTGCTCAGTCGGGCATAAACGTTTTGATCACCGATGTCAGCCAGGAAATCTTGAACCGAGCCTTAAAAAATATCGCCTGGTCAACGTCCAAATTGATTGAAAAAGGAAAGGTGAAAGAGAATCTGGAATCGATCATGGGTCGAATTCGAGTCGGCACAGATTGGGAGAACATATCCCGGATCGATCTGGCCATCGAGGCTGTCTTTGAAAAGCTGGAGATCAAACACGAGATATTTAAGAAATTGGACGAAGCCTGTGGTGCAGAAACAATCTTTGCTACCAACACATCAGCCATTCCGATTACCGAGATTGCCGCTGTAAGCAAAAGGCCGGAAAAGATCCTGGGTCTCCATTTTTTCAGCCCTGTGCCCATGATGGAGGCAGTGGAGGTCATCAAAGGGGTGAGGACTTCAGAAGAGACCATGCGGGCGGGTGTCGATTTTGTTAGAAGCATTGGCAAAGAACCTATTCGGGTTGAGAGTGATGTGCCGGGTTTTCTGCTCAATCGGATCAATCTTGTGGGCTATATCGAAGCGATTCATCTGTTAGAGCAGGGGATCGGTACCGTGGAGGACATTGACAAGGGAGTCCGTTTGGCTTTTGGCAGGAGAATGGGACCCCTGGAGACCGGTGACCTGGTGGGGCTGGATGTCTCCTATGGGGCGCTGACAGCCATCTATGAAGAGACCAAGGATGTTCGATTCTACCCTCCCCAGCTCTTAAGACGAAAGGTGAAATCGGGCGAACTCGGACGGAAGACCGGACGGGGTTGGTATGAGTACAATCCTGACGGAAGTAAGAAGGAGAAGTAAATGGATCAAAAACTTGCCTATTACGAAATCAAAGGTCAGGCCGCGATCGTCACCATCGATCATCCTCCGATGAATGCCCTGGATGCGGCCACAAAGGAGTCAATCGCAGAAGTATTCAGGGAGCTTGATGAACGGAGGCGGGAGATCAGGGCCGTCATCTTACATGGCGCTGGAGAGAAAGCCTTTGCCGCAGGGGCTGACATCAAGACCTTTTTAGAATTGAACCCGGACACAGCCAAAAGACGCCTTTCAAGGAGTCATCATATCTATTCAATGGTTGAAAATTTTCAGTGGCCGGTGATTGGAGCCATCCACGGTTTCTGTCTGGGAGGAGGGTTGGAGCTGGCGCTCTGTTGCGATATCCGTTATGCGGAGGAAAGGGCCAAATTCGGTTTTCCTGAGGTGAACCTCTCTGTCTTTCCTGGAAATGGAGGGATCGCTCGTTCCTTATATCATCTTCCTGTGGGCAAACTGAAAGAACTCGTCTTCACCGGAGAGATGATTAGCGCAACCGAGGCGCTCTCGCTCGGGTTGATCGAGAAGGTCGTTCCAGCAGGAAACAGTATGGAGGCTGCCCTCGAACTTGCAGTCAGGATTATTGGAAAAGGCCCTTTGGGTGTGGCCGCAGGGAAGAAAGTGATCAATCGGGCAAGAGACCTTTCTATCCAACAGGGGTTGGAATTGGAATCCGAACTGTGGGCCAATCTGACGGCTTCTGAGGATATGAAAGAGGGCGCCCGGGCCTTTATTGAGAAAAGAAAACCCCGGTATCGGGGTCGATAAGTAGAAGGATTTTCCAAAGAGGATTGACCGAGACCATAATCCGTAATCACGAGATGCTGAAATAGGTTCAGCATGACAATTGAGGCAAATTCGGTGTCACCCTGAACTTGTTTCAGGGTCTAACGGATGCTGATATAACCGGCCCTGATTAAGGATTATGACAAAGGAGGAAACGGTTGACATGCTTTATGAACTGAATGACGAGCAAAAAGGTTTTCAGAAGAAGGTTAGGGAAATTTATGCGAGAGAGGTCAGTTCTCTCGTCGAGGAGTATGAGCGAAAAGAGACCTTTCCAATTCAACTCTTTCGGATCCTGGGCGCAGAGCATCTTCTCTGCCTGCGATGTCCTAAGGAATATGGCGGTCCGGGTCTGGATAAAGTCTCTGAGTGTATCTCCGTGGAGGAATTGAATCGGATTTGCGTGGGAATCGGCGCGGGCATCATGGTTCAGGGAGGTCTGGCCACAGATCCCATTCTCCATTACGGATCTGAAGAACTGAAGCAGAAATATCTTTCTCCGGCAGTGAGGGGGGAAAAGATCGGCGCTTTTGCCCTGACAGAACCGGATGCCGGATCGGACGCTTCTGGAATCCGTACAACAGCCTTGAAACAAGGAGGGAGTTACCGGCTCAATGGTTTAAAGACCTTCATCACCAATGGAACGATCTGCGATTTCGTGACCGTGGCCGCCTACACCGATCCTGCGAGGCGAGGAACCGGCATCAATCTTTTTGTCGTGGAGCGTGACGATCCTGGATTCTCTGTGATTAAAAAATTAAGGAAACTCGGGAACCACTCTTCGGATACGGCTGAGCTGGCCTTTGACGACTGTTATGTTCCGAAAGAGAGGATGCTTGGAGAACAGGAAGGAGGAGGATTGTCCCAGCTGGAAGAGACCCTCAAATCGGGAAGGCTCACCTATGGGGCCAGAAGCACTGGAGTTGGGCAGGCCGCATTCGAGGCCATCCTCTCTTATGTAAAAAAAACCCGGAGACAGGGTCAACTTCTCTCAAAATCACAGGCGATTCGATTTATCCTGGCGGAGATGGCAATGTCGCTTGAGGCCATGCGATATATGACCTATCGGGGCGCCTGGCTTTTTGATCAGGGCCTTGCTTCGATGAAAGACGCCTCCATCGTCAAACTTTTCTGCAGTGAATCCGTGCAGGGCATCGTTCAGAAGGCGATGGCCATCCAGAAGAATTCGGGACTGAGGATGGACAACCCGGTTCAGAGATTTCTCTGTGATGGGAGGCTGAGCAAGATTCCGGAGGGAACTTCTGAGATTCAACATTTAGTGATCGCTGCAGGATTGGGACTCTGAGGATTGCGGAATGCGGATTGCGACTGTATTAAATTAGAGCTTTAAAAAAATCATCTCGCCTGTCATTCCCGCGAAGGCGGGAATCCAGATAGAAAAAACTGGATTCCGGATCAAGTCCGGAATGACAAAATTGTAAAATCAATACTGTAACATTAGGTTAAATGGATACTAAAAAACTTAACAAGTGGTACAGAGGAAAAGAGAATGGATTTTCAACTATCAGATGAGCAGAAGGATGTTCAAAAGGCAGCAAGAAAATTTGCTCAGGGAGAGTTTGATCCTGATCTGGCCCTGGAACTGGATCAGAGCTGTGCATTCCCAGAATCGCTATGGAAGAAGGCCGCCCAATTGGGGTTCATTGGAATTCATTACCCTGAAGAGTTTGGGGGTCAGGGTCTGGGCCTCTTAGAGAACGCACTGGTGGTCGAAGCATTCTGCAGTGTTGATTCCGGAATTGGAAGCGCCTTGAGCATGGTCGATATTGGGTCAGAGGTCATCCTGAAGTTCGGTTCAAAAGACCAGAAGGAGCGTTTCGTTATCCCTTTGGCAAAGGGGGCCAAACGAATGAGCATCGCCTTTGCTGAATCGGAAGACGGACAGGACCTCTCTTCCCTCTCCACTGTTTCAGAGAAGCGGGGGGACAGATATGTCATTAACGGGGGAAAACGGTTCGTCCTCAATGCCTCTCTCACAGAATGGTTTATCACACTCTGTAAAGAACCCGAAGGGGGATGGATCACTTTAATCGTAGAGAAGGATCAGGAGGGCATCAACATCCACCCGATTGAGAAGATGGGGTTGAGGATGATCCCTTTCGGAGACCTTGATTTCAGAGAAGTTCAAGCGCCCCTTGAGAATCGAATCGGAAACGGAGGGGAAGGAATGGTGCATGCTCACCATTGTTATCAGGTCATGGGGCTTAGAAGTTCAGCTCAGGCATTAGGGACTGCTCAGGGGGCCTTTGACCGGGCGATCGTGCACGCCAAACAGAGGGAGCAATTTGGCAGAAAACTCTCCCAGTTTCAGGCCATTCGGCATAAACTGGCGGATATGGTTGTGGATATTGAGGTGGCGCGCTGGCTCACCTATAAGTCTGCGACCGAATATGACCAGGGAAAGATGGATCCTAAATTTCTCTCGATCACCCAGTTGGAAGCCGGAAGGACATTGGTGAGGGTAGTCGATGAGGCCCTCCAGATATTCGGGGGTTATGGTTATATCGCGGAGCAGGCCATCGAACATTATTTTCGGGACGCATGGGCGATTGGCGTTGACCTTGGGACCGAAGGAGAACTGAGAGATAGAGTTGCTGAGAAGATTCTGGGGTAATCTGAATGTTGCTATGAAATAATTTGCTCCCTGTAGCTCGGCACACAGGGTTGGGAGGCTTAGGAAAAGGAGTTACTGATGGAGAAAGTGTTGGTGGTGGGCGCAGGATTTATGGGCTCAGGAATTGCGCAGGTATCGGCCCAGGCCGGATACCGGGTTTATCTCATGGATATACAGGGGGCAATCACGGACAGGGCCCTGCGGGATATTCGCTGGTCTGTGGAGAAGTTAGAAGCCAAAGGCCTTCTCAAGGAATCTTCAGAGGAAGTTCTTTCCCGGATTTCACCGGAAAAAGATTTATCGCATGGTTCTGAAGTGGACTGGGTCATCGAAGCCGCTCTGGAAGTGGAGGAGTTAAAGCGTGGAATCTTTCAAGAACTTGACCGGATTTCCCGGCCGGAGACTCCTCTCGCAACAAATACTTCCTCCATACCCATCACCCGTCTTGCTGAAAATACGATGCGACCGGAGAGGGTGCTGGGTCTCCATTTCTTCGGGCCTGTGCCGCTGATGGAATTGGTGGAAGTCGTCAAGGGAGAGAAGACTTCTCCGGAAATTTTCGAGCGTGGAGTAGCCTTTGTCCAATCTCTGGGAAAAACCCCGGTTCGCGTACAGAGCGATATCCCCGGCTTTGTGATGAACCGAATCTTCTCCGCAGCCTTCCGAGAGGCTGTGGACCTGGTTGATCAAGGAATCGTCAGCCCCGAAGATGTGGATGTAGGGATGCGGCTTGGATATGGTTGGAACGCCGGCCCTTTTGAAATCGCTGATAATGCCGGTTTGGACACCTGCGCCCGGGTCGGGCAGAGCATGAGAACCCTGGGGGTGGGACATCTTGCCCCCGGTTCAAATCTAATTGAACGGATGGTGGCTGAAGGGCATCTGGGCCGAAAGACCGGAAAGGGTTTTTACAGATACTCCCCCGAAGGAAAACGCCTCCCTCTGGGGAAAAAATAGATGTGAGACATGGGGAAATTGAGGTGTCTGAAAAACTACTTTATGCCCTCTGATTACACACCTGCGCCTGCCCTGCCTACCGGCAGGCAGGCGCAGGCAGGGATTTCAAATAAATAATCCAACAGATTTTTCTTTATTTATCAATGCTGGTCTCGTAAAAAGTCGTCTCACCGGTGAAAACCGGTGTCCAGTGTTTTCATAAATGTATGAGATTACTGGATTCCCCGATCAAGTCGGGGAATGACGATCATTAGGATTTTTTGACTTTTTACGAATGCATCAATGTTGCCTTTACCTAAAAAAATATAAACCATCCGCCCGTGGTCGGGTCTTATCGACTTGATAAGATTTTCGGAGACATGACTGCCCGATAAACGGATTTCCACCACGCTTCAGTGAGAAGCTGTGAAAAAATCACATTTCCAGAATCGGCATCCTTCCGGCGCACAGGGTTGGGGGGATTGGAGAAGCTTTAGGGCGGAACCTCTAATATTAAACTATGTTGCCTAAACCTGAGGCATACCGCTATTTTACTGAAAACGAAGGTTATCCATAACATCTAATGCCCCGCGTTCTAAAGCTTGGACAAGACCCCCAACCCTGTGCGCCGAGGCACAGTGCACCAATTTTTTGACACCTTCTGACGCATTACGAAATCTCAAATTTTTTCCTTGACATGTTTGGAATCGACGTGGTAGATTAATGGCCGTTCATTAATATAATAAATCTAACCCAAAATATTTGAAATTTCCCCCTCACCCCTCCCTCTCCCCCGAGGGGAGAGGGGAAGGGTGAGGGGGAAAATGGTTTGATTCAGATGACGGACGGCAGGACAAAACCTGGTTTTCAAAAGGCGAAGATGCTCGAAACAGCCCGAAGGCTTTTCTGGGAAAAGGGCTACCGGGCCACCAGCATGCGGGATATTGGGATATCCTATGGTTGTAAGCCGGCCAACATCTATAATTTCTTCTCCGACAAAGAAGAGATCCTCTTCGAGGTGCTTCGGGAGGAGATGGAACAGATCATTCATCCCATCAAACATCTCGAAGACGATGACCATACCAGCCCCATTGAGCAGTTGAGGTTTCTCATTGAATGCCATCTCAAGGTGACATTGAGCTACCGGAGGTCTGCCAGGCTGCTTTTTGATGTCTCCCTTGACAACCTCTCGCCTGATAAACGGAAAAAAATCATAGATTATCGTGACACCTATGATCGGATCATTCGAAAAGTCATTCGCAGAGGCATTGATGCCGGATTTTTCCCTGAAGTGGATGTGAGGTTGGCTGGCTTTATGATTGCCTCGATGATCACCCGTACCAGAATCTGGTTCCACCCGAAAAAGGGGGCCTCGGTTGGAGAACTCGTCGATTTCATATTCAAATTCGCCCTTAATGGTCTTAGTGGCTTAACGAAGAGAGGGAGTTAGAAAAGATGAGAACCAAACAGCAATACATCGAAGGGTTGCGGAAGAGGCGGAGGAACCTTTATCTGAACGGCGAAAAGATCGCTCGGGATGACGAGGTCCAGATGCCGACGATAAACACAATGGGGCTGACTTTCGATTATGCCGCCGATCCGAAATATGAAGCTCTGTGTACGGCCAAGTCTCATCTGACCGGGGAGAAGATCAATCGATTCTGTCATATCCATCAGAGCAAGGAGGATTTGCACAGGAAGCAGGATATGACCCGGCTTCTCTGTCAGGCGGCCGGAGGCTGCATTCAGCGGTGCATGGGAATCGATGCGACCAACGCCATCTATAACGTTTCTTATGAGGCCGACAAACAGAACAAAGGAGCCACCCAATACCATCAAAACTTTGTCAAATGGCTGGAGAGATTTCAAAAAGAAGACCTGGTCGGCTGCTGCGCCCAGACCGACGTCAAAGGCGACAGGATGAAGCGGCCCAGCGAGCAGAAAGACCCGGACCTTTATGTCCGTGTGGTGGAGAGGAAGAGCGATGGGATCGTGGTCCGGGGATCCAAGTTGCATATCTCGGAAGCTTCTGTGGCCGATGAGATTCTGGTCGTGCCCACACGCGCGCTTCTTCCCGAGGAGAAGGATTGGGCTCTGGCCTTTGCTGTCCCCGCAGACTGGGAAGGGGTGAAACAGGTGGTCTCCGTGCATAACCTGCGTGACAGGCAACACTTCAAGAGGGGTTTTACCCCGGGCTATACCGACTCTTATGTCATCTTTGATAATTGCTTCATTCCGTGGGAGCGAGTCTTCCTCGGCGGAGAAACGATTTATGGCGGGGCATGCGCTCTTCTCTTCGCCCTCTTCCATCGCCATAGCTACTCCGGCTGTAAACCGGCTCTGGGAGATTTAATGCTCGGGGCAGTGGCATTGGCTGCGGAATATAATGGCATTGCAAAGGCTCCGCACGTGCGGGATAAATTGGCGGAGATCATACGGGTTTCTGAGCTGGGTTATGCGGCCGGATTTACGGCTTCGGAATTGGGGAAACCCGAGCTCTATGTCCCCGGCGTGGGATCCATCCCTTTCGGCCCGGGGAGCTACATCCCCCATTCCATCTATGCCAACGTGGGGCGATGTTTGACCGGCGAAGCGGTTTATCGTGAAGCAGAGATTCTTTGCGACATCGCCGGCGGTATCCCGGCCACCTTCCCCTATGAGGAAGATTTTGTAAACCCCGAGACCAAGGACCTTCTCTACAAATACATCACCCGCAACCCCGCTATTCACCCGGAAGATGCCGCCCAGTTATGGCGATACATTGGCGACATCCTCTGCTCTGCCAGCGGAGGAATTCATCTGATGGGATCGTATCACGGGGGCGGCTCTCCCGTCATGGAGGCTATTGCGATTACAACGCAGTATGACATCGAGGCCAGAAAGAAGATGGTGAAGAAGTTGGCAGGGATTCAGGACCGAAAGCCGAATCCGTAAGCGGAGAAAAGGATGCGATACGAAGAGATCGAACTGATCCGGGATGAAGAGATCGCCCTTATCTATCTAAACAGGCCCAAGGCTCTCAATGCCCTGAGTGAAACGATGAAGAATGAGCTGATTCATGCGCTCAAGGAGACTGAAGAAGATGATGACATTCGGGTTCTGATTCTCACGGGACGAGGTCGGAGCTTTTGTGCGGGCGCCGATCTGAACCGATTTATAGAGGCGCAAGAATATGATAGGGGTCAAAAAAGGAAATTTAAATTTGGATCACTGGATTTTCCCAGGGCCTTTATCCAGCACCCCAAACCCATCATTGCAGCCATCAATGGGCCATCTTATGGTTTTGGTTTTACGGTCACGCTCACCTGTGATATCCGTCTTGCCTCTGAACGGGCAAATTTTAGCTGTGCCTTCGTCCGGATAGGGGTCACCCCTGAATTCTGCAGCGCCTTTTTCCTGCCCCGTCTCATCGGGTATGGCAAAGCCGCAGAGCTTATTTTCACTGCCAGACCCTTTGACGCCCGTGAGGCATTGGAAATAGGGGCGGTTGACCATGTCTTTCCCCACCACCGATTAATTCCTGAAGCCAAAAAGATGGCCAAACAGATAGCCTCCATGCCGCCTCCGGCCATACAGAAGTCAAAAGAGATTCTGCGCCATGGCATGCAATCCACGCTGGATCAAGTCATCCAGTATGAACGGGCGGCCTTTATTGACTGTATGAATACGGATGAACATCAACTGGCTTTAAATAAATTACTGGCCCGGATGAAATTTAAGAAGGGTGAGAGCAAACGATCCAAAAAATAACGAAGCTAAGGGGGATGAGAAAAAAACGATGAGAGAAGTGGTGATTGGCGGATATTTAAGGACAGCGCTGTCCCGATCCAGACCCAATGACCCGGCGCGGGACTGGTTCCACAAACTAAGAGCCGATGAACTGATGGCCAGGCTTCTTCCCGAGTTGATCAAACGGACAGGGATTAAGGCTGAAGAAATTGATGATTTTATCGTGGGGTCTGCTTATGGCGTAAGCGAGCAATGGACTTACGGAGGCCGATTCCCGATCTTTCTGGCTAACTTGCCGGAGAAGATCCCGTCAAAATTCGTGGATCAGCAGTGTGGGTCCGGCATGGCCGCTATTCATATGGGGCTTCTGGAGATTGCAGCCGGATATGCGGACATCGTGATGGTCGGAGGAATGGAACATATGACCCGGGTCCCCATGGGCGCCCCCCTGAAAGACAGGGGGATTGTCTCTCTCAACCCGTCTCTTTTTACCGATCCCGCCTATAAACATTGGGACATGGTGACAAGCACGAACATGGGGTTGACCGCTGAAAAGCTCTTTGGCCAGACGAGATTTACAAAGGAAGACATGGACCGCTGGGGAACTCGAGCCCACCAGCTGGCATCCAGGGCTCAGAAAGAGGGATTTTTCAAAGAAGAAATCCTCCCCATTGAAGCCGAACAAGCAGATGGAAAGATGTTGGTCGTAGATCAAGACCAGAACGTCCGGGATGACGCTACCCTGGAGGGGATGAAAGACCTCAAACCGGCTTTTAAACCTGACGGAGTGATCACGGCCGGGAATTCATCCCCTTTGAATGCTGCTGCCGCTTCCATGATTCTGATGTCCAGGGAAACTGCTAAGAAAAAGGGGATCCTGCCCATGGCCACCATTCGCTCCATTGGATTCGCCGGAGTGGACCCCACCATCATGGGAGCGGGGCCTGTTCCCGCCAGCTGTAAGGCCCTTGAGAAGGCGGGTTTGCAGGTAAAGGACATCGACTACTGGGAGATCAACGAGGCCTTTGCCATTGTTGCCCTTAACTGCATCAAGGAGTTGGGGATTGACCCGGATCGGGTCAATGTGATGGGAGGGGGAACGGCCATCGGGCATGCTCTGGGAGCTACGGGAACCCGCCTCGTGGGCACGCTCGCCCGGATATTGAAAGTCAAGAATGGACGTTATGGTCTGGCCAACGCCTGCGTGGGCGGCGGGCAGGGAGTAGCCACGATCATCGAAAGAGAAGTATAAATCTGACCAAAGATATTTGAAATTTTATCTTAAATCCCTCCCCCTTTGATGGGGGAGGGTGGGGGTGGGGGTGGATAAAATGGAATTTGGTCCCCCCTCCCCTCCATCCCCTCCCACGCAGGGGAGGGGAAGCTTTTTTACGACGGGGAGGAACTCATGAGATCAGATTACCGGACGATAAAAGTCGAGATCAATCAAGGGGTGGCTATTCTCAAATTAAACAATCCCCCGGTCAACCAGCTTTCCAAGCCATTTGTGGAGGAAATCAAAGATGCGTTGACGGCGGTTTTTGGAGATCATGAGTTGAAGGCAGCAATCCTCACCGGGACTGAGAAGAACTTCATCGCAGGAGCGGATATCACTGAGATCCAGCAGGTAAAAGACAAAAATTCTATTTTCCCCCTGGTGATGGAAAATAACCGGTTCCTCAGTTCCATCGAACAGGCGCCCAAGCCTGTGATTGCAGCCCTCAATGGAAACTGCCTGGGAGGCGGACTTGAAATCGCCATGTCCTGCCACTACCGTATTGCAGCACAGGGAATTCAGGTGGGCCAGCCAGAGGTTCAGATCGGTTTAATTCCGGGAGCAGGAGGAACGCAGAGGCTTCCCCGGCTTGTGGGGCTTCCAGATGCTTTGAAGATGATCGTTGCAGGCCAGCCTATCTCGGCAGAGGAAGGATTGCAGAAGGGATGTATCGATGAGGTGGCGCCCCTGGAGTCCCTTCTGGAGAAAGCCCTTGAGGCGGCACAGCGCTTCAAGTCCGGCAAATTGAACCATAAGGATCGGATGACTCGCTTGCGCAAAGATAAACTTCCGAACTTCGTCACAAAAAAGATGGTCATCTCGTATGCCCGGGGAGAGGCAGAGAAGAAAGGCAAAGGCTACATTGCGCCTTTCAAGGCCATCGAGGCCATGGAGCGAGGCCTCTCTGACGATTTTGAGGCCGACCTGAAGATTGAGGCTGAACTCTTCAGCGATTGCGCTGTCTCAGATGTGGCCAAGAACCTGATCGGAATCTTCCTCAATACCAGGGCGGCAGGAAAACTTCCCAGAATCAAAGGAAGGGAGCCGCAAAAGATTGAGACCGTGGCCATGCTTGGCGGAGGGGCAATGGGCTCCGGTATTTGTAACCTCCTTCTCAGCAACCGATTCCACACGATCCTATGGGACATCAATGATGAAGCCATTCAAAAAGGGCTGTCCGCCATCCGGAAGACATTTGATTACCCGATAAAGAAGGGAAAGATGACCCAGCAGGAACTCGATCGAATGATCCAGGAGCGCTTGACCACAACCACCTCTCTTAATGATTTGAGCCGGGCAGACCTGATCATCGAGGCTGTCTTGGAGGACATGAAGATCAAGCAGGGAATATGGAAACAACTGGAGGGAATCTGTCGTCAGGAGGTTATTTTTGGAACGAATACATCGGCGCTTCCCATTACGGAGATAGCCACCGTACTGAAAGACCCGGGCCGAATGATCGGGCTTCACTTTTTCAACCCTGCGGAGCGGATGCAGTTACTCGAGATCATCTGCGGAAAAGAGACATCGGATTCGACATTGGCCACGAGCGTAGCTTTTTCACGGGCGATAAGGAAGGTTCCCATAGTGGTGAACGATGGCCCTGGCTTCTATGTGTCGAGACAGCTTGGGGGTCTTTTAGGCGAATCTACTTTCTTGATAGGGGAGGGAGTGGATCCGGCCCTGATTGAGGAAGCCATCCTCGATTTTGGATTGCCCATGGGACCGGCAACCCTTGGCGACCTCACCGGCCTTGACATCAACTATCACGTTATCAAAAATTTTGAGAGGTCCCTTGGAGAGCGCTGGGAAATTTCGCCTATATACGAAATCATTTACCAGACAGGATGCTATGGTCGCAAGACCGGAGCAGGTTGGTATGATTACAGCGGCGAGAAACCTGTCCCCAACCCCAGAGTGGAGGAGGTGGTCAAAAAATATCTGCGAGAAAACGGGATAAAACCTAAAAAGTTTTCTTCCAAAGAGATTGTCGATCGGATGCTTGCCCGGGCCATCAACGAGGCAGCCTATATGATTCAGGAAGGAATCTGCGACAGGCCTCAGGACATGGATTTGGCCATGGTCTATGGGACCGGGTTTCCTCCGTATCGGGGCGGCATCCTCCGTTATGCGGATGCCTGGGGCGTTCGCAATGTTTACGACCATCTCTTGAAGCTCGAACAGGCATATGGAATCCGCTTCAAGCCTGCTTCCCTGCTCAAAGAAATGGCCGAATCCGGCCGCACCTTCTACGGGAGAGCTTAAGATCACCCTCTCCCCTGGTGGGAGAGGGCGGGGGTGAGGGGGGAAATACCATATCCACCCCCACCTCAATCCTCCCCCATCAAGGGGGAGGATAATTCTAAGGAATTTTTATTCATCGATGGTTTGTAGTAATTGATATCTAATCTTTGCAATTAGATATTTCATTAAAAATCTCAAGAAAGGAGGACTTCAAAATGGAAAGGTGGAAAAAAGGAATTCTAATCTTGGCAATGGCTTTCTTATTCGCAGTGTCATCCTTTACAGTTGCCTCCGGACAGGATGTAATTAAGATCGGCGTGATCGGCCCGATGAAATTTGTCCAGGGCCAGGGCCATTGGAACGGGGCGACCATGGCTGCCGAAGAGATTAATGCCAAAGGAGGCATTCAGGTCGGCGCTAAAAAGATGAAAGTCGAACTTGTTCAGGCCGATTCTAACGAATTTCTCAGCGTCACGGACGCCACCACTGCCATGGAGCGGCTCATCACGAGGGACAAAGTTCATTTCATCGTTGGAGGTTTCCGGACCGAGGCTGTCCTGCCCATGCAGGACATTGCCATGGAGAATAAGAAGATCTTCATCGGCGTTGGGGCTGCCCATGACGAGCTCTGTAACCGGGTGGCCAGGGACTATAAAACCTACAAATACTGGTTCCGTGGCTCGCCCTTCAATTCCACATTCCTTGGCAGAACGAGTTTTATCCATCTGGCCACTGTTGGAGCCATCTTGAAAGGATCCTTAAACATACCCAAAGTGAAAGTGGCGATTGCCGCGGAAAAGGCCGAATGGACCGAACCCATGATTAAAGGGGGTGAGGGCGCCATTCCCGCCATGGGCATGGAGATCGCTGGCATCTGGAGACCTTCTCCGGTAGCCACGGATGTCACAGCGGAACTTTCTGCCATTCAACGTTCAGAGGCGCATATTATCTTTACGATCTTTTCAGCCTCGGTAGGAATTCCTTTTGCCCGGCAGGCGGGTGAACTTAAGATCCCGGCTGTTCAGGTCGGCATCAATGTGGAGGCCCAGAAGGATGCCTTCTGGCAGGCCACCCGGGGAATGGGGAACTATGTAGCAACCATGAATACCTATGCCCGCGGGGTTGAGTCCAACGAACTCACTAAAGCTTTTGTTGACACCTATGTGAAGAGATTTGGCGAAACCCCGACCTATACTGCGGACACTTACTCCGTTATTGTCAACTCGCTTGCTCCGGTTATTGAGCAGCTCGGAACCCTCGATCCTGAAAAGCTGATACCCGTCATGGAGACCCGTGTGCACAAGAGCTCTTCCGGCACAGTAGCATACCTCAAGGATGCCGAAGGACGACATCTCCATGAGCTCAGATGGGGCCCGGGATTTCTTACAGCGCTGGGAGTTCAATGGCAGGACGGTGAGCTGAAGGGTTTCTGGCCCAACAAGTGGAAGGCAACTCCGGAGGCGCCCGAGATCACCTACAAGGGAATGGTTCCCTTTAAGATACCGCCATGGGTCATCGAGAAGTATAAGAAATAAGAGTTGTGAAAATTGATTAATAAAATCCCGCCTAACCTCCCTTTGCCAAAGGGAGGAATTACCCCTCTTTGGCAAAGTCGAATAGACCCGACCACGGGAGGGGCGAGGGGAGATTTTTACAATTCTATATCATGAGGTCCCATGAATCTCCTTATTGACATCATCATAAGCGGTCTCATCAGCGGGAGTGTATTCGCCCTTCTCGCCATTGGGTTTTCCCTTATCTTCGGCGTGGCCCGCATCGTGAATATCGCCCACACTGCCTTCTACATGGTGGCGGCTTACTGCATCTATTTTGTCACCCACAATATGGGCTTCCATCCCCTGTGGGGCATGGTTGCAGCCATTGTCCTGGTCACTTTGTTGGGCATCATCTCCTACAAGCTTTTCATCAACCCCATCCGGGAGCATCATGGCGCCGTGCTGATAGCAACCATCGCGCTCGCTATGGCCTTTCAGGAAGTCATGGGCCTCATCTTCACAGGCTCCTATTTAAGCGTCCCCAAGCTGATCAAGGGGTATCATGTCATTCTCGGTGTGAAAGTCTTTTATCAACAGCTTTTGACTTTTGGCGCGGCATTGCTAATTCTGGCAGTGCTTTGGGCCCTTTTGATGAGGACCAAGCTGGGTCTTGCCGTGCGATCCACTGCTCAGGACAGGGAAGTGGCTAATCTCATGGGGATCAACGAGGCCCGCGTGGCTATGGCGACCATGGGACTCTCCGTCGGGTTAGCCGCTTTCACAGGCGCCATCGTCGTCCCTCTGACCGTACTTGAACCGCACATGTGGATGCACCCGCTGATCATGATGATGGCAGTCGTTGTACTGGGCGGATTGGGCAGCCTCAAGGGCAGCTTCCTGGGGGCGTATATCCTGGGCTTTGCTGAAGCGCTGGTCGTCTTTCTCGCTCCCATGGGCGCCTTTCTGAAGGGTTCGGTGGCCCTCTCCATCATGATCCTGGTTTTGCTCATACGGCCAGAAGGCCTCTTTGGCGTCTCTTTTGAGGAAGAAAGATAGGCTTTCTACGCCTCGTCTGGAACTTCGCCCGGAATCCTGTTAAGAGCGGGACATCGGGGCAGTCGTTATGAATATTTTATCTTTTGTAGCGTCGGCATTTAATGCCGACGTAAAGAGGCAAGGGGCGCCCCCGATAAACGAGGGTGCTACAATTACTAAGATTCTCAAAATTGAATTGACATAGGCGTTGGAAAATCTCCCCTCGCCCCTCCCGTGGTCGGGTCTATTCGACTTTGCCAAAGAGGGGTAATTCCTCCCTTTAGCAAAGGGAGGTTAGGAGGGATTTTACAAATCGATGTCGTTACTATTTTGAGAACAATAATAACTTGGTTTCTTAAACGCCTAACGGGGTAGATATGACCCTCATTCTATTCAACTTGAGAAAGCTGTTTACCATAATTAAAAACGAAGCGCTTGTTCTCCCATCCCGTGTCGTCGTGGCGCTCTTCTTTCTTTTTCTTCTCCTCTTGCCTCTCTTTACCGAAGATCCCTACCTCCTTCGAATTCTCACGCTCACCAGCATCTTTGCAATTCTGGCGGCAAGCTGGGATCTGCTCTCCGGTTTTACCGGCCAGATGAATTTCGGACATGCCCTCTTCTTCGGAGTTGGGGCCTATAGCGCAGCTATGCTCAATAAATATGCGGGGATTCCTCCATGGGGCACTATTCCTCTTGGCGCATTGGGCGCGGTTCTCGCAGGCCTGGTCATAGGGATACCGTGTCTCAGGCTCAGAGGGACGTATCTGGCCCTGACCACTCTTGCCTTCCCCATCATCCTGATGGGCATCGTCTTTGCCTTTCCTGACCTCACGGGCGGAGAATTAGGGATTTCCGGGATCGCCCGGTTGGCCAGGTCTCGCGTTGCGAATTACTACATCGCTGTCGTGGTCATGCTCGGCCTGTGCGCCATCATGTGGAAGATCACCAACTCCAATACCGGCATTATTTTTCACGCCATCCGGGAGGATGAACTGGCTGTCAGGGCCGCCGGCATTAACACCATACGCTACAAGCTTCTGGCGTTCTGCCTCAGCGGTTTTTTTGCCGGAATTTCCGGAGGCCTCTATGCCCATTTTATGAGGATTGCAGGTCCCTCAACCCTTGAAGTGTCCATGTCCTTCCAGGTGGTCATCTGGGCCATCTTCGGCGGAATTGCGACCATCTATGGCCCGGTGGGGGCGGTATTCGTTCTTTTCCCGTTGATGGAGCTTCTGCGCTTCTGGCAGGATTACAGAATACTGATGTTCGCGTGTGTCGTCCTGCTCATTCTTCTCTATATGCCTGATGGCCTCTTTCGTTGGCTGAGGGACAAGACAGAAAAGGAGTGTCCCCGGTGTAAAATCAGAAATGTCGCCATGCGTGATACGTGCCGGATTTGTACGGCATCGTTGGATTAGGAATAGTCTAAATGACGACATTGATTCGTAAAATCCCTCCCTACCTCCCTTTTCCAAAGGGAGGAGTTACCCCTCTTTGGCAAAGTCGAATAGACCCGACCACGGGAGGGGCGAGGGGAGATTTTCCGATGTCTGTGTCAATTCGATTGTGAGGTAAACCATGAACGCAAAGGAAGCCTATGCTGCAAAACCCTGGTTGAAATATTATCCCGAGGGCGTTGCTGGCGCCGTGGACATACCCTCCCTATCCGTTCCGGACCTCTTTGACCAGATGGCTGAAAAATTTTCCAACAAGACCGCATTGATCTTCTATGGGAAAAAGATCAGCTATTCAAATCTGAAAGAGCTGATCGACCGTTTTTCTGCGGCTCTTGCCGATTTAGGAGTAAAAAAGGGGAATACAGTGGCCCTCTACCTCTTAAACTGTCCCCAGTATGTGATCGCCTATTTTGCTTCCCTGAAGGTCGGCGCAAAAGTCACCCCAATCAGCCCGGTTTACACCAGCCATGAAATAAAACATCAGCTCCAGGACAGTGATGCAACAACAGTGGTCTGCCAGGACATTCTTTATGATAATGTGGAGAAAGCCGGTGTTGGGCTCAAGAATGTGGTTCTGACCAATATTGCAGAATACCTCCCGACGCTCAAAAAGATCCTGGGGAAAAGTGCTCTGGGAAAAGTCTATGGGGATTTGCACGTCCCAACGCCCAAGTTTATGAAGGAAGCCGGCCTCCTTCAATTCCAGGACCTCATCAAGAAGCACCCGCCCCAGCCTCCCCGGGTATCCATCGACCCGGCGAAGGACATTGCCGCCCTTCCCTATACAGGGGGCACCACCGGGCTTCCCAAAGCGGCTATCCTTACCCACGCCAATATGGTGGCTTTACAGGCGCAAGTCAGAGGATTCTGGCCTTTCTTCGAAGAAGGCAACGAACTGGTTATGGCCTTTCTTCCCTTTTTCCACATCTATGGTCAGGTGGTCGTAATGCTCGGTAGTCTCTGTCAGGGGTTCACCATGGTCCTTTTCACCACGCCTGACATAGACGATATCCTGTCAGCCATGGAAAGATACCAGGCATCCGCATTCTATGGCGTGCCCACCTTGTTTGAATATCTCAAAGAGTATGAAAAAACAGACAGGGTCAATTGGAAGCGGCTCAAACTGATCGCCTGCGGTGCGGATACCCTTCATGAATCGACCATTGATGCATGGGAGAGGAGAACCGGGTCGAAGATCTTTGAGGGGTATGGGATGACCGAGACCACTGCCATCAGCCACGGCAGCCCTATTCACAGGCCAAAAAAGGGTTCTTTCGGAGTCCCCCTGCCCGGTGTGAAGGCCGCCATCGTTGAATACGAAGGCGTGAATTTCGTGCCGCCCGGTGAAGTTGGGGAATTGATCCTCAACGGCCCGAACATCATGCAGGGCTATTGGAAAAGAGAAGAGGGAACCCGCGAGGCATTGATCGACATTGACGGAGAAAAGTGGCTCAGGACCGGAGATTTGGTCAGTATGGATGAGGAGGGTTATTTTCACTTCTTTGACCGCAAACGGGATCTCATTAAGTACAAAGGTTATTCCGTTTTCGCCAGGCATGTCGAAGAAGTCCTTTACAAACATCCTAAAATCAAGGCGGCTGGCGTCGTGGGAGTGCCTGACCCAAAAGTGGGTCAGCTCATCAAGGCATATGTGGTTCTGGAAAGCGAAGCCAGAGGGAAAATTTCTGAAGAAGAAATTATCGCCTTTTGCAAAGAGAACCTCGCTCACTACAAAGTTCCCAAAATCATCGAATTCAGGGGCGAGCTTCCCAAAACGGACGTGGGAAAGGTTTCGCGCAGGGAGTTAAGAGAAGAGGTAGAAGAGAGCTAATATGACCCAACCCTTCCTTCAGATTAAAGGGCTCACTAAAAACTTTGGCGGTCTTCGTGCGGTCAACGACGTCACCTTTTCCATGGAAAGGGATCAGATCCTGGGTCTGATAGGCCCGAACGGCGCCGGCAAGACCACGCTTCTGCGGTTGATGACCGGCATTCTCAAGCCGGATACCGGAAGCGTCCGTTTCATGGGAAAGGAGATAGTGGGCAGAAAAACCTGGGATATCGTCAATATGGGCATTGCCTGCACCTTCCAGAACATGAGACCCTTCCGTCGCCTCCCGATCATTGCCAATGTCATGGTCTCCTGCCTGTCCCCGCGCGCCATGAAGAGAGGGGAATGGGTCAAGCGTTTGGAGGCAAAGGCCATGGACGCCCTGGAATTTGCAGGCATTTCAGACATGGCGAGAGAAAAGGCCTCCACGCTTTCACAGGGCGACCTGAAAAGGCTGGAGGTGGCGCGGGCCGTGGCTACGGAGCCGGATTTGCTCCTTCTCGATGAGCCTTTCGGCGGGCTCAGTCCGGCCGAGACTGATCTCATGGCCAAATCGATCAAGCGGTTGCACAAGGGCGGCCGTTTCGGCCGATTGCATAGCGAGGGACCGGCCATGATCATCGTCGAACATAAGCTTCAATGGTTGATGAAGATTGTGGATCACATCATCGTCTTGAATTTCGGGACCCTCATTGGAAGCGGAACGCCCGATGAAATCATCAAAGACCCCTGCGTGATTGAAGCCTACCTCGGCAAAGGAGGGATTTAGGCGTGTTGCTTGAAGTCGCCAATTTATCGGTCTGGTATGACAAGGCCATGCTCATTAACCATTTGAGCATGGGCGTCGATACGGGTGAACTGGTCAGCCTGGTGGGCCCCAATGGGGCTGGCAAATCGACCCTTCTAAGGGCCATCACCGGACTGGTGGCCTGGGAAAGGGAGATTACGCGAAGGTCAACCCACGGCGATATTATTCTTGAGGGAACAGTCACCTTTGATAAAGAACGAATCGATCAGGTCCCTGCCCATGAAATTGTGAAACGGGGCCTGATCCTCTGTCCGGAGAGGCGAAGACCGTTCCGGGAGATGACCGTGCTCGATAATCTGATGGCCGGATCTTACCTGTTGAAGGATAAGGACCAAATTCGTGATAACCTTAGCAAGGTTTATCAACTTTTTCCCGTACTGCGGGATCGACCGAACCAGATCTCCGGGACCCTCTCCGGCGGGGAGCAGCAGATGCTCGCCATTGGCAGGGCATTGATGTCCAAACCCAAACTGCTCTGCATTGATGAGCCCTCGACAGGACTTGCCCCCCTTTTGCGAACGGAGGTATTTCAGAAGATCCGAGGGATCCACGAGTTAGGCATCACCGTCCTGCTCATTGAGCAGGAGGTGAGCACGGTTTTCAAAATGTCCTCCCGCAACTATGTCCTCTCCTCCGGAAAAATCATCGCCGAAGGACCCGGCGACCAACTCCTCCAGGACGAAGTCCTCCGCAAAACCTACCTGGGACTGTAAAAGCAACGAGCGACACTTGACAACAGGTCTGAATATGGTACCATGTATAGACCGGAGGGTAAGAGATGAATATTTTAAAAGATATCAAACCGATTACCTACCTTAAATCAAGAGCGGCTGATTTATTGGAGCAAATCAACCAAACCCATCGACCTGTTATCATCACTCAGAACGGAGAGCCCAAAGCCATACTCCAAGATCCCGAAAGCTACCAGCGCATGCGAAATGCCATCGGTATCTTAAAACTGATTTCTCAGGGCGAGAAAGATATAAAAAACGGGAAATCAAAGTCTCAGGAGGAAGTATTTGCAGATATCGAAAATATCCTGAAAGAAAAAATGAGATGAAGAAAGCCTACGACGTCAGATGGTCGGAAACCTCAGAAAAAGATCTTACAGACATCATTGAATACATTGCCGGAGACAGCCCCGCACACGCTTACGAAGTATTTAAGAAGATAAAGCAAAAAACATCAAACCTTCATACTTTCCCAGATAGAGGCCGGATCGTCCCTGAGCTTCAAGATCAGGGGATTACTCTGTATCGTGAATTAATCGTCTCACCATGGAGAATTATCTATAGGATATCAGAGAGAAAGGTCTATGTTTTATCCGTATTAGATGCCCGGCGGAATGTGGAGGATATTCTTTTAAGAAGAATGATTGGCATGAAGTTGTAAGTTTGCTGACTGGCTTTCAGTATCAACCCAACCCCTCCATTTCCCCTTTAAGGCAAGGGGAAATGGAGGGGTTTTATTTATGGGTTATTTTTAAAACGGATACTTCCCCATCTTAATCGTATAGTCCGCAACCTCCCTTCTCAATGCCACTGTATTGACGGGGGTGAAACGGGTCAGTTTCTTGAGGGCGGACAACTGCGTTCTGAGCGTGTCTCCTTCTGCAATGGCTGAAAGAGCCTGCTTGGCAAACCCCTCCACCCTGTTAAAACCGTCATTGACATAGACCCTCACGATCGTCTTCTGGAGCTTGGCTTTCTCTTCCCCAAACTTTTCCATCGACTTCAACGCCCTGAGCAATGCGCTCTCCATGGCAAAGACTTCGATGATGATATCGCTGATCAGCGCCAGGACCTCCTGCTCATCCGCCAGTTTTGCCATATACTTCTGGACGGCTGCCCCCGTCACCAGAAGTCCGATCTTCTTCGACATCTCCACCATCTCCTTCTGCAACGTGAGCTTTCCGTCATCCGTCTCCACTTTGGGCCGTAGGGTGAGAAGTTCGTTGGCCACCTTCTGGGCCGCCACCAGCACGGGAAGGCGGTTTTTCATCGCCCGCTTCGTCAGCATATCCACGATGAGAAGGCGGTTGATCTCATTCGTCCCTTCCCAGATACGATTGATTCGGGAGTCCCGGTAGCCCCGCTCGATCGCATAATCATGAATATATCCGTATCCTCCGTGGATCTGGACGGCTTCATCCACGATGTAGTCCAACATCTCTGAGGAATAGACCTTGTTGATCGAGTCCTCAATGGCATATTCCTCTATTCCATTCGCCATTTGAATCCCAACATCCTCGGCATTGTAATCGACCTTCTGGAGAATCCGGTCCACCAGGGCCGCCGTCCGGTAAACCATGCTCTCCGTGGCAAAGGTTCGAATCGCCATTTCCGCGATCTTATGTTTGATGAGTCCGAACTCCGCAATCGGCTTTCCGAACTGGACCCTCTGCTTCGCATAGGTCACCGCATCCTGAAGGGCAAATTTCGATGATCCCAAGCATCCTCCGCCCAGCTTAAATCGGCCGATATTGAGCGTATTGAAGGCGACGACATGGCCTTTTCCGACTTCTCCCAGCACATTCTCCACCGGCACTTTGGCATCGGAGAAGATCACGCTCCGTGTGGAAGAGCCCTTCATCCCCATCTTATTCTCTTCTTCGTCAAGGGAGACGCCTTCAAATTTTCTCTCGACAATAAAGGAGGTGAATTTGTTCCCATCCACTTTGGCATAGGTGACGAACAAATCCGCAAATCCCGCATTGGAGATGAACTGTTTCTGACCGTTGAGGATATAATGCTTTCCATCCGGACTGAGCGCCGCTGTGGTTTTCGCATTCAGGGCGTCGGAGCCTGCCTCTGGCTCGGTCAGCGCATAGGCAGGGATCATCTCTCCTGTGCCAATCTTTGGAAGGTAGCGTTTCTTCTGATCCTTGTTCCCGAAGAAGATGATCGGAAGAGAGCCAATGCCCGTATGCACGGCATAGGCGGTCATGAAGGAGCCTCCGCCCTGAGACAGTTTCTCCATCATCAGGATGATGCTGACCTTATCCAGCGCCTGACCATCATATTCCTCTGCGATGTCCCCTGAAAGGAACCCCAGTTCTCCGGCCTTCCTGAGCAGGCCTGGTAGAAGACCTTCTTTCAATGTTTCGATCTCATCCTTCACGGGCTCAAGCTCGCCGACAACGAACTCCGTTGCGGCCTTTGCAATCAACCGCTGTTCTTCATTAAATTCCTCCGGAGTGAAAACCTCCTGAGGCGAAATCGACTCCAACAAAAACGCTCCCCCCTTCACAAATCCTTCCATGGCAACCTCCTTTGAAAAGATCAATTATCATTGTAAAATTAACATTGAAAAATTAGCAATGAAAATCAAATTCCATTGATCTCATATTGCTAATTGCTAATTTTGTAATTTGCATTTTGCAATGTTCTTTAACCAATTGTTAACTTTGCAATTTTCATTTTGCATTGATGTTTTCAAAGACTCCGGCCGCTCCCATGCCTCCGCCGATGCACATCGTCACCAGGCCGTAGCGGACATTTCTTCGCTTCATCTCATAAAGCAGGTTGGTGGTCAGCTTTGCGCCCGTGCATCCAAGGGGATGCCCCACGGCAATAGCGCCCCCGTTGACATTGACGATCTCCGGATTCAAGCCAAGCTCCCTGATGACATAGAGGGCCTGAGATGCAAAGGCTTCGTTCAACTCAACCAGTCCGATATCTCCAATTTTAAGACCGGCCTTTTTGATTGCCTTTGGAGCGGCAAAAACCGGGCCGATGCCCATCACGTCGGGCGGAACTCCGGCCACCGCAAAGGACCGGAAAACCGCCATCGGTTTGAGGCCGAGCGATGTTGCCTTTTCCTTTGACATCAGGACTAAAGCCGCTGCTCCGTCACTCGTCTGAGAAGAATTGCCGGCGGTCACCGTGCCTTTCGCTTTAAAGGCAGGCTTGAGCAAAGCCATCCCTTCATAAGAGGCATCATAACGAACCCCTTCCTCTGTGTCGAAGGGGACCTCTTTGATCTTTACCGTTCCGTCCTTTTGAACCTCTTTAACTTTCGCGAGAATAGGAAGAACTTCCTCTTTGAACTTTCCCTCTTTAATTGCTCTCGCTGCCTTCTGGTGGCTCGAGAGGGCAAAACGATCCTGGTCTTCCCTTGAGATACCAAACCGCTCAGCCACATTTTCGGCAGTGAGTCCCATCGAGGTGTATGCCTGAGGGTTATGCACAACCAAATAGGGGTTGGGCGAAGGGGTCAAACCCATGATTGGAACCTGACTCATAAACTCCACGCCACCAGCGACCATCACGTCCACGGATCCCACCATGATCTCATAGGCCGCCGTGGCGATAGCCTGGAGTCCCGAGGAACAAAACCGGTTAACCGTCTGCCCTGGTATCGTAAAAGGGAACCCCGCTCTCATGGCTAAGACTCTGGCCAGGTTCAGTCCCTGGTCCGATTCAGGAAAGGCGCACCCAATGACGACATCATCAATTTCTTCCACCTTCAGGCCAGGGGCTCTGGCAACCGCTTCCTTAATGATCAGGGCGCCAATATCATCCGGCCTTGTATCCTTCAGAATCCCCTTGGGGGCCTTACCCACTGCCGTCCTTACCGCCGATACCACAACCGCTTCTCTCATTTCACAACCTCCATTTCCTAAAAATCATTGAAAATTGGTAACACTTTAGCGCTTTGAAAAAACTGTTCTAATCCCCCTTTATCCCCCTTTGTCAAAAGGGGGAAAGATTTCTCCTCCCTTTGGAAAAGGGAGGTTGGGAGGGATTTTACAAGACGATTTCAAACAGCTAAAGTGATACGAAAATTGTAAATTGCATAGTTAACCCCACCTCGCCTCCCCTTAATTTAAGGGGAGGGAGGAAGGGGTTACTATTTTGAATTGATCAGTTTCTAAGTGGTTTTCCTTTCTTCAGCATATGTTCGATTCGTTCCTGGGTTTTGACCTCGCCGCAGAGGCTCAAAAAGGCTTCCCTCTCGAGATCCAGGATATACTGTTCGGTCACTTCGGTCCCGTCTGGCAGGTTTCCTCCTGCCAAAATGTGGGCAACCTTCTTAGCCACATGCTCATCGTATTCGCTGATATAACCACCTTCTCTCATATAGAAGAGACCCATTTGAAGAAGGGCAAGCCCTCTCTCTCCCATGACTTTAATATTTTTTTTGGGCCGAGGTGACCGATAGCCTTCTTTGACAAGATCAAGAACGGTATTTTTAGCGTCATGGATGAGAAAATCTCGATTGACTGTCACTTTGTCCGTCATTCTCATATAACCCAATTGTTGCGCTTCTTTTGCGCTGGTCGCCACCTTGGCCATCGCGACTGTCTCAAAAGCCTTTCTAACGAACGGGAGTAATTCTACGTCCGTGACTCCTGGCGGAATACCCTCTATGCAACGGAGGAGCATCTCTTTTGTCCCGCCGCCTGCCGGAATGAGACCAACCCCTACTTCAACGAGGCCCATATAGGTCTCGGCAGCCGCTCGTATCCTGGCACAGGCAAGACAAATTTCACATCCTCCTGCAAGCGTCATCCCGAAAGGGGCAGCCACCACTGGCTTTTCGAAATATTTAACCGCCATCAGAACATCTTGAAAAGCCTTCACCATCATATCGATGTCATCCCAGTTCTCATCCTGGATTTCAAAGAGCATGAGCATCAGGTTCGCCCCGACGGAGAAGTTTTCGCTCTGGTTTCCTATGACTAAACCATCGAATTTTTCTTCCACCTCTTTCAGGGAGTCTCTGATCATCTGAACGGTATCCGCTCCGATGGAATTCATCTTCGAATGAAATTCAAGGCACGCGACCCCTTCTCCCAGATCGATGAGGCTGGCTCCAGGATTCGAAAGCAGAGTCTTCTTCCTTTCCTTCAGGCTGGGCAAAAGAATGATCTCTGGTTTTTCTTCGATCCCCTGGTATTGACTGGATCCAAGGTCAAAGAAGGAGACATGACCTTCCTTTCTTTCATAAAATGAGGAATACCCCTTGCTGAGGAGTTTCTCCACAAGCGGGGGAATAACCTCTCCTTCCTTTTCCATTCTTTGGACCGACGATTTCAAACCGATGGCATCCCATTGTTCGAACGGCCCCAGCTCCCAGTTATATCCCCACCTCATCGCCCGATCGATATTGAGGATATCATCAGAAACTTCGGGAATCCTCTCTGCTGCATAAAGGAGGGTTTTTTTCAAAATCTTCCAGGCAAGCTGGCCTCCTCGATCCGGACTCGTGACCATAGTCTTAATCCGTTCTCTGACATCCTCAATATTTTTGCTCGCTTCCACAGAAGGAAAATTCGCTTTCTTTTGGGTTCGGTATTCAACTTTTTCATAATCCAAAACCAGGGTTTCGTCTTTTCCTTCCCCTTTCGCCCGTTTATAAAAACCTTGCTTGGTCTTCTGACCCAACCACTGGTTTTTGATCATCTGTTCGATAAAAGGAGATGGCTTGAAATATTCTTTTTCTTTGCCCTCTGGTAGGCTGTCATAGAGATTTTTAGAAACATGGGCCATGACATCAAGTCCCACCAGATCAGCAAGCTTGAACGTAGCCAACTTCGTTCTTCCGATGGCAGGCCCGGTGATCTGATCGATCTCCTCAATCAGATAGCCATCCTCGATCGCTGTCCTCATGGTAACGGCCCCTGCAAATGCTCCAACCCGGTTTCCGATGAAGTTAGGTGTATCCTTGGCATAGACCACTCCTTTTCCTAAAACCTTCTCACCCACCTCAGCCATCTGTTTGACAACAGCCTTTGATGTGGATCGAGCAGGAATGATCTCCAGAAGTTTCATATACCTCGGTGGATTGAAAAAGTGAGTCCCTAAAAAACGTTCTTCAAAGTTTCCGGGGAAACCCTCGCACATCTTCTGAATGGAGATGCCCGAGGTATTCGAACTGACCACCGATCCTTCTTTCAAAAAGGGGATCAGCTTTTTGAATAGCTCCTTTTTGACATTCAAATTTTCAAGGACCACTTCAATTATCCAATCGGCCTCCGAGACCCAGGAGAGATGATCCTCGAAGTTTCCCACGGTAATCAGTTCCGCCTCCTCTTTCAGGTAGAGAGGAGCCGGGCGCGCCTCCTGAATATTTTTCTTGCCCTGAATGGCAAATCGGTTTTTGAATTCGAGACTCTCGGGAGTTAATCCCTTCTTTTTCTCTGCATCAGTCAGTCCCGATGGGACAATATCGAGTAGAAAGGAAGGAATCCCTACATTAGCCAGATGGGCCGCAATCGTACTCCCCATCACACCCGCTCCTAAAACTGCCGCTTTTCTGATTCTCTGGTTCATTGTTCCACCCCTTTTCTTTTAAGAAATGCTTGGATCGTATTTTTTTTGGAGATTTGACCTGAGGTGACAAAACGGAATCGGTCTCCGGATCCAAGGAGGTTCTTTTGAATTTCCTGAGAGGATAACCCCTGCCTCAATCCCTCCTCAACTTTTTCGCGGAGATTTTCCAGGAAATCGATTTTATTCCGAAGGGCCTCTCCGGGTCTCTCGATGACGCCGCCGAAAGAACAGAACATCTTGCGAATGTGGAGAGGAGCAATTTTTTTCAGAGAATCGAGAAGCGCATAGACATCTTCGTCCTCTCTCGTGTATCTCACCTCTTCGTCGAGAAACATATCTCCTGAAAACAACCAGCCCTCGTCAGGCTCATAGAGGCAGATATGGTCATCCGAGTGCCCGGGGGTAGGAATGACTAAAAATCTGTGATTTTTGGTCCGGACTTCAGAATCCACCTGAGCCATTTTAGAAGGAGGAGGCGTTCCCCAGACGAAGCGCCGGTAAAGTCTGATCCACCTGGAGGGAGATTTCATATAGGAAGTTGTTCCGGGATGGGCCTGGGGAAGGATCCCATATTTATCGGCAACCCAGAAATTGTTGCCCGTATGATCCTCATGGTGATGCGTATTGACCACGGCATCGATGCCGGGAAGCTCATCACAGACTTTCAGAAACCCCTTCCGGCAGCGTGAAAAACCTGTATCAACCAAAAGTCTATCGACATAAAAGGCGTAAACCTTAAAAATGGGGATGCCAAGAAACCGGCTGGTCATGTGAATTAAGCTCACCGAACCATTTCGTTCAAGGTGAATTGAAAATCGGCTCATAGACTATTCACTCAATGGAGACCTTCGCTTATCTGGCGACAACACTGCATAATGCCTCAGTTACTGGTACAAGCAATACAAATATATCTTTATACCCCTCTTTGGCAAAGAGGGGGAAGGGGAGATTTTCCAAGCATAATTTTAAAATCCCCCTTTATCCCCCTTTGCCAAAGGGGGATAAAAAGAACTATAACTGAGGGGTTACAACTCCACTCATAATAAAATTGATAAATTCATTCGTCTGGTTTGGTCCGGAGGGGTTGTGAGCATTCCGTCTGCCATAAGTAAAACCCTTAAATAATAAGAAAAGGCAGCGCCCAACGACCTTCTCATCCATCTTACGGAAGACGCCTTTCTCGATGCCCTCTTTTAAAATAGAAGTAAAAATCTCCTCTATCCCCGTTTCAATAACATGGGGCTTTTCCTTGAGAAATGGGGAAAAGAAGCCAGATTCGTCATTCAGGATATTGACGATAAATGGATTCTGTTCGAGATACTTGTTGGACAATCGAATGTAGTTCTGGAGTTTCTCTGCGGGTTCGGTGATTTTATTGATCTGGTTCAGGATGGCCTTTCTAACCGACAAAGCTTCAAACATCAGAAGCTCTTCGAGCATCTTCTCTTTATTTTCAAATTCCTGGTATAAGGTTCGTTTCGAAATGCCGGCGTCCCTGGCGATTTCATCAACGGTCGTTTTACTGAAGCCAAACCGTTCAAACCTCTTTTTGGCATGATTTAGAATCTGCGCTCTTTTTTCCGATTCCATGTCAACCAGAAAACTAATCAAGTTTTTGGTTTTCTACCATACTCCCTATCTCTTGTCAAGCACTTTTTTTGAATTCATGAACAAGCTCTGAGAAAGGGCATTGAAAGGGTCTTCAATAATGAAGCGGAAAAACTCTAAATGGTCACGGTAATACAATAATTTCAGGATGTTAATGGATTCATGATTCTTTTGAAGTAAACGGAGGTATTTTAAAAATATCGTTTTGAATTCCGATGTAACAAGGGCGCTAAAATGAAAACTAAAACCCTCAATTGGTTTTAATAAACCCCGTTAGAAATTCCAGTCGTTGCGACTCGAAACCGAGCGGGGCATTATTTCTAACGGGCTAAACATGCCTTCTTGCCTTTTCAGCATTACCTTGAACGCGTTTCTAATCGTTGTAATCATTTCATAATCCCTGCCTACCGACAGGCAGGTGTGTAATCAGAGATTTCTGGACTTTTTCAGAAATCTCACGAAAAACAATTGACATCTTCAATGGTTATGATAATTTGGATACGAAAACATAAGCATAAGCAGCAAGTACTTAATCAGACTATAGGGTCAAACCTTCATAATTCATTTTAAAAAGATTTGCCCGCAACGGCAGATACCAGTTTCAAAAGAAAAGGGGGCGGTTCTATTTTCGAATGCCTATAACGGACGGCTATCAACAGTATATCTAAAAAACATCCTTTTGAGTTAAAATAACTTATGCCAAATGATATAGAATTTAGCCCACATTCATTGCTGAAAATTGAGATATTGAGGTCTCATGGTATGGATGTGTCAAAAGAAATTGTTGAAAATGTTGTCAGAACGATAAATAGATAAAGGCTACAAAGAAAGACTAATTGCCCAAAAGGGGTTTGATGACACTCATGTTCTCAGAGTTATTTACGAAACATTGCCTGACATGATTTATGTTGTAACCCTTTATCCGGGGAGGAGGTCCCGATATGAGAAAGATTAGATATAGTAAAGATGTAGATGCCCTTCTCATTGAACTCTCGGATAAGCAGATAGACTATGCTGAAGAAGAAGGGCAGATGATTATCCATTTTTCAAAAGACGGGGAACCCGTTCTTCTCGAAATTCTCGACGCAAAGGATTTTGTCCTCAATTCTCTTTCCAGTTTAATGAAGGAAAAAGAAGTTACAATACCTTAAAGATTTATAAGAATGCCTGCAACGGACGGCTAACATGGTGCTTGAGGTTAACACCCAAAGGCTTTGCCCTTCTCAGGCACTCGAAACGTTAGGCAAAAGTGTCAATTATAAAGGGGTAATTTAGTGAAGATTTACCTTGATGCCTGTTGTTTAAATAGGCCTTTTGATGACCAGTCTCAAGATAGGATCAAAATAGACCTCACAGTTGCATAAAAATTATATAAAAAGGGGGCGGGTGTGCTGGGCGGACACGGGAAACCGCAGTTTCCAAAACCTTTACAGCGGCACCTTTAAACGTTTGGCTACCCAGTTTCCAAGCAAAATCCAAAGGCCACCTCAGGTGACATCGTATGTTCCCCATAAACGATAAAATAATCCGCAATTGTAAAGGTTTGTAAGCACACTTGCCTCCCTTTTTGTGCAACGTTAAGGTAAAGTCTTTAACCCTGCTTTAAAGATTCGTCCTACGTTATCAAACCCACTCTAAAAAATCAAATGGTTTGGTGGGGGCTCATAAAAATTGACAAAAAATTTGACTTTATTGTAAAAAATCCTATAATTTAGCGTTTAAATTAAAGGATGAAAGGAGGGAAAAGATGGATGCCAGACGTCAGGATTAAAGAGAATGAGTCCTTCGAAAATGCACTCCGGCGATTTAAGAAACAGGTTGAAAAAACAGGGGTCTTATCAGAAGTTCGGAAAAGAGAACATTATGAAAAGCCAAGCATCAAAAGGAAGAAAAAAGCGCTGGCCGCCCAGAAGAGGGCAATGAAAAGGATGCGGAAAACCATCGATCGAGGTTAAGGATGAACCTGGAAGAAAAATTACTCGAAGAGATGAAGCAGGCGATGAAGACGAATGATAAGATCCGGCTCTCTACCATCCGGATGATTCGTTCGTCTTCAAAGAACAAAGAGATCGAACTGAGAAGAAAGCTGGAGGACGAGGATATCTTCAAGGTCATCCAGGGGATGGTGAGAAAGGGCGAGGAATCCATCGAACAGTTTCAGGCCGGAGGTCGTAACGATCTGGCAGAGAAAGAGAAGATGGAAATAGAGATTCTGAAATCCTTTTTGCCTCAACCGATCAGCCAAGAAGAAATCATCAAGATCATCGATGAGACGATTCAGGAGACCCAGTCCTCGTCCCTGAAGGATTTGGGGAAAGTGATGAAAGCCCTCATGCCGAGATTGGGGGGGAAAGCAGACGGCAAAGTGATCAATCAACTGGTCAAGGAGAGGCTTTTCCCTTAACTTTCCTTCCCGTCAATAAAGCGGTTTCCTTTTTTTATGGATCATCGTTCCCTTAAGATTTTAGAGTTCCACTCCCTTTTAGACATTTTAAAAGATTTCTCAATCTCACCTCTTGGCAAGAAGCGGTGCCTGGCCCTGAGGCCCACCCCGGATCGCTTCCTCATCGAATCAAGATTAACCGAAGTCATCGAACTGAAAGAAATCCTTGAAACCGCAGGAGATCTCCCACTCAGGGGGCTGAAGGACATTGGGGACCTTCTGAAGAGATTAGAGATGGAGGGCGCGGTCCTCGAGGTTCAGGAGATACTAAATATTCACCAATTGATGGTGTTGGGAAAGGGGCTCAGAAAGTTCTTTCTTAAATCGGAGGTGAAAGCTCCCTCTCTTCAGGAGAAAATTTCGAAACTTTCCTCTCTCAAGGCTCTCGAAAAAGAGATCCTCCATGCCATCCATACGAAAGGCGAGATCCTCGATCGAGCCAGCCCGGGCCTTTCGGATATTCGCCATCGATTGGGAGCGGTCAGAGAGAAGGCAAAGGGAGTCCTTGAACGCCTCCTCCACCGGGAAGACCTCCAGCCGATCTTTCAGGAAGATTTTATCACTTTAAGAAACGGGAGGTATGTCCTCCTCATCAAATCCGATTTCAAACACCGGCTCGAGGGAATCATCCATGACCAGTCCCATAGCCGAATGAGCCTCTTTTTCGAACCCCTCCAGGTCGTGCCTTTCAACAATGAGATCAATATCCTCACATCAGAGGAGAAGGAGGAGGAATACCGGATTCTCGCAGACCTCTCTGAGAGGATGAGAGAAGAAGTTCAGTCTCTCCGGAGCGATTTTGAAATCTTCGGGGAGCTGGATCTCCTTTATGCCATGGCCAGACTGACCCTCCTTTTAAAAGGGATCAGGCCCGGGTTGAATGGGGATGGAAAGATCATGATGAGGGAGGCGAGAAGCCCTCTCCTCAGCCTCCAGAAAGGGGTTCAGGTCATCCCGATTGACCTCAGTATGGGAGAGTCGATCCGAACTCTGATCATCAGCGGAGCCAATGCGGGTGGAAAGACGGTCGGCCTTAAGACCCTGGGACTCCTGACGCTGATGGTCCAATCCGGTCTTCCCATCCCTGTTGCAGAGGGAAGCGAGGCGGCCATCTTCGATGAGGTCTTTGCCGTGATCGGCGATGAGCAGAGCATCGAGGAAAACCTGAGCACCTTTTCCGCTCACCTTCTCCATGTGAACGAAATCCTGGAAAAAGCAGGGCCTCATTCTCTCGTCCTTGTCGATGAACTGGGGGTGGGAACCAATAGCTCAGAGGGATCCGCTCTGGCCATGGGGTTTCTCGACCTGTTCAGGGAGAAAGGGTCCTCGGTCGTGGTCACCACTCACTTCGATGGCCTCAAGACCTATGGATACCTTCATCCGGACGTGGAGAATGTATCGGTCAAGTTTGATGAAAAAACTCTGGAGCCTCTCTATGTCCTGTCCTATGGGGTTTCGGGAGTGAGCAATGCCTTCCTCGTGGCTGAGAAATTAGGCGTCTCGGAAAAGGTCCTGGTCAGAGCCCGCCAGCATCGTAATGGGAGCGGACAGGAAATGGCTCAGGTCCTGGAGGGACTGGAAAGGCTGAAGGCGGATGCAGAGAGACAGAGGCTCCAGTGGATCAGCATGAGGGAAGAGGCGGATCAGGATCATCAGAGGCTGAAAGAGACTCTTGAGCGGATCAAGAGAGTGAGGGAGGAGATCTTCTCCCGCGCCGAGGAGAAAGCGAGGAAGGCGGCGCAGAAGGTAGAAGAGGAATTAACGGCATGGCTGAAACTGCAAAAGGAGAAAGCCCCTTCTCATGTTCGCCGGAAAGAGATTCAGGAGATCAGAGAGACGATTTTTCCCCACATCCGGAGGAGAGGGCCTCATGGGATGGCAGGTGGATTAAAGGTTGGGGATCGTGTTAAAATTGAAAGTCTTAAGAGAAGCGGAATTCTCCTGAAAGTGGAGGAATCGATCAACCGCGCCGAGGTGATGACGGAGAAGGCAAGAGTGATAATCCCCCTCAACGACATCATCAGGGCGGCCGGCGAAGAAGGGGAGGAAAACGCAGGGGGGGGAATTTTAGTCGGACCGGCGGGCCGATTAGGGGACCGGAGGGATGTTGAGGAAATTCCGGCAGAGTTGAATGTGATCGGCCTCACCGTGGATGAAGCCCTTCCGGTGGTGGATAAGTTCATCGATCAAGCCCTCTTGCACGGTCTGGAAAAGATTCAGATCATCCATGGCATCGGGTCAGGAAGATTGCGGACTGCGATCGGCAAATATTTAAACACACACCGGGGGGTGAAACAGGTTGCTCCGGCTGAGGTTCAGAGAGGCGGCGCCGGGGTGACGGTGGTTGAGCTGAGGTAAGCATCTTTGGCAAACGGGTTTCTCTCAGAGGAGAAGATTTCAGAGATCAGGGACCGCGCCAGCATCCTGGAGGTCGTCTCAGACTATGTCAGTTTGAAAAAGACCGGAAGGAACCATAAAGGGTTATGTCCATTCCATTCGGAAAAAACGCCCTCTTTTATGGTGAACGAGGAGAAACAGATCTTTCACTGCTTCGGGTGTGGAGAGGGAGGGGATGTCTTCGCCTTCTTAATGAAGACAGGCCATTTCTCATTTCCGGAAGCCGCCGAAGAGCTGGCAAAGCGATACGGGATTAAACTTCTGCGACGGGAACCCTCGCCCCTTGAGAAGAAGGAGATGGCCAAGAGGGAAGTCCTTTTCCGGATCAATCAGACGGCATCGGACTATTTCCACGACCTTTTGACCCAGAAGAGAGAAGGCGAGGCAGGGAGGAAATATCTCTCTCAGAGGAGCGTGAGCGAACAGATCATCAGGGAACACCGATTGGGCTACTCTCCCGAGCGGTGGGATGGACTGGTCCAGCGCCTGATAGAGAAGAAGGTCCCCCTGGAGCTGGCAAGGGAACTGGGGCTGATCCTTCCGAAAAAGAAGGTCGGAGACTCGACTCTACGAGAGAGTCGGAGACTCGACTCTACAAGCTGGTATGACGCTTTTCGAAAGAGGATCATCTTTCCGATCTTCGACCTCCATCAGCGAATCGTGGGGTTCGGAGGGAGATTGGTCGGAGAGGGAGAGCCCAAATATATCAACTCTTCGGAATCGAGCCTCTATCACAAAGGGGAAGTTCTCTATGGCCTCCAGGCGGCGAGGCGTTATGCCTCGGAGAGGGATGGAGTGATCATCGTCGAAGGTTATTTCGATCTTCTGACCCTCCACCAGTATGGATTGAAGCACAGCGTCGCCATGCTTGGGACCGCCCTGACGGCCAAGCATATCAGGACCCTGAGGCGATATACGAAAAATGTGATCACCGTCTTCGACCCTGATCCGGCGGGGATTCAAGCCGCTCTTCGCGCCCTGCCCCTCTTTTTAGAAGAGGAAGTGACAGGCAAGGCCGTCCTCCTTCCAGAAGGCGAAGACCCGGACACCTTTCTAAAAAAGGGGAATCTGGAGGGTTTTGAAAAGAGGCTGGCCGAAGCCATTCCGCTCATCGACTTTTTTTTCGAATGGTTGATGAAGACCCATGATCCGAAATCGATCGACGGCAAAGTGAGCATTGCGAAGGAAGGGATGGCCATGATCCGGAGAATCCCTGAAAAGATCCGGAAGGATTTCTATGTGAGAGCCATGGCCGAAAGACTGGATATTAAGGAATCGGGCTTATATGAGATGATCCGATCCACCCCCAGAGAACGGGCCAGACCCGCAGAAGATCTTAAAAAGAAACCGCCAGAAGAGAGTTTACCAAAGTCCGAGGAGATCGTGGTCCGCCTCATGGTCCACCACCCCGAACTGATTCCGACCATTTCAGGGGAGAGGATTCTGGATGAGTTTGAGAGCCCTCTCCTGAAGAGATTGGGCCAGGGACTGGAAGGGATTTTTCAGAAAAAGGGAAAGCTGGACTTCACAGAGGCGCTGGAGGGTTTTAATGAGGGTCTAAAGGAAAGGCTCTGCGAATACGCTTTTCAGGAGAGCGGCGTAGAAGGAGATCAACGGGAACGGATTTTAAAAGACTGCATTGAGAAGATTCGGAGAAGGAAATCAAAGAAGGATGAGAGCGATTTGCTCAGGAGGATTAAGGAAGCTGAAAGACAGAAGGGAGGGGGAGGGATCGAAGCCCTCTTGATGGAGAGGCAGGAAATGGCGAAGAGGGAGAAGGGGCGCTTGAAGGGCAGCCTCCCAAAGGGTTAAGGAGCAAGGGATGGGAAGAGAGACAAAGGCGAAGGAGATGGATGAGATGATTTCCCTGGGGGACGAGAAGGAGTTCGTCCATTTTAATGAGGCAAACGAAATTCCCCCGAATGAGATCGTCTCTTCCGATCAGATCGACGATGTCCTCATGATGTTTGATGAGATGGACCTTGATGTGGAAGAGGACCTCAATGGCCTGAAGGTTGAGGCCGAGAAGATACTGGACAAAGAAGAGGATGAGGAGGAGTTGGTGTTAGAAGGGTTCGGCAGGGCAACGGATCCTGTCCGGATGTATCTTCGTGAGATGGGATCGGTTTCTCTTCTCACCCGTGAGGGTGAAGTGGAGATTGCCAAGAGGATCGAGAACGGCAACAGGGAAGTGTTGAGCATTGTGTTGACCTGTCCCATAGCCGTCAAAGAGATCCTCAATCTGGGCAACGCCATCAAAGCCGGAAGGATCGAAATCCGGGAAGTGACGAATGAGATTGACGAAGAGGAGACGAGCGTTGAAGAGGAGCAGATTCAGAAGAAAAGAATTCTGGATCTGATCGAACGGATCCAGCGCAATGAAGAGGGGATCCGGCGGACTTTGAAAAAGAAGGGTGTTTCAAAGAAGGAGATTCAGGCTCAGGCGAAGAAAAAACAGGAGGAGATCATCGATTTTCTCAAACAGATCAATTTGAGAGATGGCCAGATCCACCGGATTGTTCAGAAGATGAAACAGTCGCTCGTCCGGATGGAGAAGGCGGAGAACGGGATCAAAAAAGCCGAAGACGCCACAGGGGTCTCTTTCCAGGAAGCACGAGCCCTTTTACGGAAGATCAAGGCGACAAAGTCCAGGGCGAAGATCTTCCTCCGGGATCAAGGTTTCAACAAGGCCGATCTCCAGGAGATCGACCGATTGGCAAAACAGAACCAGAAGAAGATCGGCCGGGTGGAAACGGAGAGTGGTTTAACCGCCCAGAAGTTGAAGTCCGCCGTGAAGGCCATTGTGGTCGGAGAGGCGAAGGCCAGGGAGGCCAAGGGCGAACTGGTGAAGGCGAATCTGAGGCTGGTCGTTTCCATCGCCAAGAAATATACGAATCGAGGACTTCAGTTTCTCGACCTGATCCAGGAGGGGAATATCGGCTTGATGAAGGCGGTGGATAAATTCGAATACCAGCGGGGTTATAAGTTCAGCACCTATGCGACCTGGTGGATTCGCCAGGCCATCACCCGAGCCATTGCGGATCATGCCCGGACGATTCGTATCCCTGTTCATATGATTGAGACGATCAATAAACTGATCCGGACCTCAAGGGTTCTCGTTCAGGAGATCGGGCGAGAGCCCACACCGGAAGAGATTGCCGATAAGATGGAGATGCCCCTGGATAAGGTGAGGAAGGTGTTAAAGATCGCCAAGGAGCCCATCTCCCTGGAGACCCCCATCGGAGAAGAGGAGGACAGCCATCTAGGAGATTTCATCGAGGACAAGGCCATCGTCTCTCCCATGGATGCGGTGATCAATACCAATCTGGTGGAGCAGACCCGGAAGATTCTTTCGACTCTTACGGCCAGAGAGGAGAAGATCCTGAGGATGAGATTCGGCATCGGAGAGAAGTACGACAGAACGCTCGAGGAGGTGGGGCAGGATTTCGAGGTCACACGGGAAAGAATCAGACAGATTGAGGCCAAAGCGTTGCGGAAACTCCGACATCCCAGCCGGGCGAAGAAATTGAAGAGTTTTCTTGAGGCTTGATATCAAATGCGGATTTCGGAATTCGGAATGCGGAGATACCAGTCCCGTAGTTCCTTTGTCAGATGGTCTCATGGTCTTTGACTATTAGACTAATAGACTATGCGACTAACGACTCATGAGGGGTTGACACCCTGAAGGGATAGAATATAATGATCCTAGGGCCCATAGCTCAGTTGGTAGAGCCACCGGCTCATAACCGGAAGGTCCCTGGTTCGAACCCAGGTGGGCCCATTAGTTCCTTGGAAATAAAATTGTGCGCAAAATGGCAACAATAGTTTGGTTACGCAGTAGAAGCACCAAATTACAAGCGCCAAATTACAAATAAATTCCAATGGTCCAAATTCCAAACAGAAGAAAGGCGTTTTGGTCATTAGAAATTGAAATTTGGGATTTATTTGGGATTTGCAATTTGGTATTTGGAATTTCAACCCTGTTTGGTTCCGGTTATGCCGGGTTAGGAAGAAGGAGGGTGATCTCCATCAGCTTCTTGGAGATAAAATCCGGCACAAAGGACAGAGAAAGAGTGCGCCCTCCGGTGCGCTCTTTTTGTTTGCGTAAAGAGGGGTTATAAAAAGGGGGATGAGATAACTTTTTCAAAGAACTAGTCAAAAATATTTGAAATTTGTTGACTTCCAAAAACTTAACTCCTCCCCCTTCGATGGGGGAGGATATAGGTGGGGGTGGACTAAAGGATCTGTTCCCCCTCCCCTCAATCCCCTCCCACCAGGGGAGGGGAAGTTTTTTTGGAAACTCGATTTTATAAGTGTTAGAGACAAATTCTCAAATCTTATTGTGTAAGAACTAAAGTGTTACAAAATATTGATAAGAGGGAGGGCCGCCATTGAGGGAACATCTTGAACTTCTTTGGGAACTCCAGAAGATCGATCTCGACCTGAAGAATATCGAGGAAGAGCGAGACCGTTATCCCAAAGAGATGAAGAAGTTGGATGAAAAACAGAATCTTGAGAAAGAGAGGATTCATAAGGAAAGGGAAAAACTCGAATCCCTGGAGAAGGAGCGGAGGCAGAAAGAGAAACATCTCATTGGAGAGCAGGACAAGATCAAGCGGTCAGAGGGAAGAATGTCGGAGGTGAAGACCAATAAGGAGTATCAGGCCATTCTAACCGAGATCGAAACCTTCAAAGCAGCGGTGGGCCGGGTGGAAGAAGAGATCTTGCTCATCATGGACGGGACCGAGGAGATCAAGAAGCAGCTCTCCAAACGGGAGAAAGAGATCGCCGTCACCCTGGAGAAGGTCGAAGCAGAAAAGAGGGAGATCCAGAAGAAGATGGGCCAGGGCGAGGTTCTCTGGAGGGAGAAATTAGAGCGGAAGGAGACCCTGTCAAAACAGGTCGAATATAAACTCTTCAAACTTTATAATATGCTGAGGGAGAAACGGCAGGGAATCGGGATGGTGAGCGCCAGGAATGAGACCTGTCAGGGCTGTTTTGTGAATGTTCCTCCTCAGATGTTCATCGAAGTTCAGAAGAACAACTCCCTCATCCGGTGTCCCAATTGTAATCGAATCCTCTACTGGGATGGAAACGGAGAAAAGAAGTGAAGGAGAGAGAAAGGAAGGGTCCTGCCGGGAACAGTATCGAACTTTTCATCTTTATCGATGGCGCATCGAGGGGAAACCCGGGAAGGGCAGGCGCCGGGGTTTATATCACCGATCGAGAGGGAAAGAGGATCGCAGAAAAAGGATGGTTTCTCGGCCATAAGACGAATAACGAAGCGGAATATGGAGCTCTTCTATTAGGAATTCAAGAAGCCAAGAGAATCGGAGGAAAGTCCATCCGTATCTATACGGATTCGGAATTGATCGAAAGGCAGGTGAAGGGCGTCTATCGTGTGAAGGAGGTTCATCTGAGAGTCCTCCACAGGAGGGTGACGGAGAATATAAAGGGGTTTGACTCCTTTGAGATCGAATCCATCCCGAGGGAAGAGAATCAGGAGGCTGATCTTCTTGCCAATCTGGCCATTGAGAAGAGGATCGCCAGGGAAAAAGGAAGAGAGCTAAAAATAAAATAAGCTCTCTTGATTGCACAAATCCCCAAAAACGATTGCAAAGATTTTTTAAAGTTTTTCAGAAATCTCAGGGAAGGGGGGAATTGGAAGGGGAAGAGATGGCCGCTCCTCGTCATTGCCCGTAAGGGGAGATGATCGGGGGGAGGAAAGTCCGAGCTCCGCAGGGCAGGGTGGTCCGTAACGCGGACGGTTCCATCTCCAAAGAGATGGGATAAGGAAAGTGCCACAGAAAAAATACCGTCCCGTGAAATATTATTTCACGGGGTAAGGGTGAAAAGGCGAGGTAAGAGCTCACCAGTGCACTGAGCGATCGGAGCAGCTTGGCAAACCCCACCCGGAGCAAGACCCAATAGGTCCCGTTTCTCCCCGTGTATACGGGGGAGATAAGAAAAGCCCATTCAAATTTATTCCCGATGGAGACCCATCGGGAGTAAAGGCGGGACGGGTAAGGTCGCTTGAGGCCCTGAGCAATCAGGGTCCCAGATAAATGGCCATCCTTCCGCTCCCGCCTGTCGGCGGGAGCAGAATACAGAACTCGGCTTACAGTCCCCTTCGATTCCCCCTCCTTTTTATTAGAAAATAAAAGCCTAACGGTAAGGGTAATCCCGCGTTTCGCGGGACCCGTATCGTTAATAAAAGGCTACGTTGATCGTCTTTTAATTCTTTTTACGTAACCGTTACCGAATTACGAAACGGGCTTCGTAACCGTAACCCTAACCCGCACCTCCGACATTATGAAAAAAGAACTTTCCCCAGACAAGAGAAGACGACGAAACGAGTTGATCATCATCGGCGTCATCTTCGTCGTGATCGTCATCCTCACCACCCTTGAAATGAAGATTCCCCAGGTGGCCGAGCAGATTCCGATCGCCAACAATATCATCTTCTTCAGTCTTATCAACATCAACATCATCCTGATCCTCCTTCTGATCTTTCTGGTGATTCGAAACCTTGTCAAACTGGTCTTTGAACGAAGGCGGGAAGTTCTCGGAGCAAAGCTGAGGACCAAGCTGGTGGCGGCCTTTATCACCCTCACTCTTGTCCCCACCTTTCTTCTATTCTTCGTGGCTGTCGGATTTATCACCAACAGCGTGGAGCACTGGTTTAAAGCTCAGGTGGAGCAGTCTCTGCAGGGGTCTCTGGAGGTGGCGCAGACCTATTACCGTGATTTCTCCAACAATACCGTCTCCTCAGCCAAGCAGATTGGCCGCCACCTCACCAAACAGGGTCTTTTAAAGAGAGAGCCTGGGCCGGCATCTCTGAGGGAGGCTCTTGAGTTGAAACGGCAGGAGTACCACCTGAGCGCCCTTGGATTATTCTTTAAGGGAGGGGAAGGATTCATCAGGGTGGAAGACCCCGGTCTTAAGGCCATCTCTGTCTCTCCGCCGAAAGACTTATTGGAGGTGGGATTTTCAGGGAAGGAGATATCGAGGACCCTGCCGGTCGGAGAGGGAGAAATGATCACAGGAGTCGCTCCGATCTTCCATCCATCGGATAGAGGAGAAGTGATCGGCGTGGTGGCGGCTTCTCACTTCATGCCGAAGAGCCTTGCGGGGAAGATGCGCGAGATCTCCCAGGCCTTCGTCGATTACAAGCAGTTGAAGGTCCTGAAAAAGCCGATCAAGTTCAGTTATATAATGGCCCTTCTGATGGTCACCCTTCTCATCGTCTTCTCAGCGATCTGGTTCGGCATTCGTCTGGCCAAAGATATCACCGTTCCGATTAAGGATCTGGCAGAAGCCACCCACCGAATTGCCGAAGGAGATCTCAACTTCCGAATCGAGATGAAGGCCGGCGATGAGATCGGGAGGCTTGTCCAGTCCTTCAACCAGATGACCGGAGATCTTCAGGTGAGCCGTGTCGAGCTGGAACAGCGGAAAAAATATATGGAGATTGTCCTGAAGAATGTGGCGGCGGGAGTCATCTCCATTGATGGTCGGGGGATGATCGCCACGATCAACACTTCTGCGGAGCAGATGCTGAAGGTGAAGGGAGAGGCTGTTCTGGGGAGAGGGTTCTCAGAGGCGCTCGAAAAGGAGTATGCGGAGAGAATCGAAGAGTTGTTAAGCGAACTGAAATCTTCCCAGAGAGATTCGATTGAAAAACAGTTTACAGTGCATATCGGGGGCAAATCGCTCTCCTTTCTGATTAATCTGGCAACCCTGAAGGACGAAGAGGGAAGGCCGCTCGGTTTTGTAGCGGTCTTCGATGATCTCACTCAACTGATGAAAGCCCAGAGGGTGGCGGCCTGGCGGGAAGTGGCCCGGAGAATCGCGCATGAGATAAAAAATCCATTGACCCCGATTCAACTCTCCGCGCAACGGCTGCGGAAACGATACCTGGAGAAACTCGAACAGGATGGGACTGTCTTCGATGAATGCACGCGGACGATTGTGAAGCAGGTTGAAGAATTGAAGGGGATGGTCAACGAATTCTCCAACTTTGCCCGGATGCCGGCTTCGAATCCCACCCCGAATGGCCTCAACGAAATCGTTCAGGAGACCCTTGTCCTCTTTAAGGAGGCCCACAAGGATGTCCGGTTCAATTTTATCTCAAACGACCTTCCCATCCTTAACCTCGACCGGGATCAGATGAAGCGGGTGATGATCAATCTCATCAAGAATAGCCTTGCCGCCATCGATCAGGGAGGAGAGATCAATATCCGGACGAGTTATGACGAAAAACTCCAGATGGTTCGCCTCGAAGTGAGCGACGACGGGTGCGGGATTTCGGAAGAAGACAAGGGAAAGCTCTTCGAACCCTACTATTCCACAAAAAAGAGCGGAACGGGACTGGGATTGACCATCGTCAATGCCATCGTCGCCGACCACAACGGATATATCCGTGTCCGGGACAATCAACCGAAAGGCACCCTCTTCCTCATCGAACTTCCCATCCGAGTCTAAACCATCCCCCCTTTAGAGACTGTGTCGTAATGGGGAAAATAATAAAAATGTCATGCTGAACCTTGTGCTGAACTTGTTTCAGTATTGTTTCAGCATCTATTAAATTCAATGAGTTACGAGACCCTGAACCAAGTTCAGGGTGACAAAAAAGTGATTACAACACAGTCTCTTAAGAAAGAGGGGAGAAGGGGGATTTATTAAACAGGGCTTGACAAGTTGCAGGGACTTTGGGATATATTAGACATCTTTTGTCAGGGGGAAAATTTTTTACCATATAGAAAGGAGGAGTTTTTATGAAGAAGAAGATGAATCGTCGGACATTTCTGAAGTATTCGGCAGCCGTCGGGGCTACGACGGCAATCGCCGGGGCGCCAACCCTGTTGCGCGCCCAGGTCCCGGAGATTAAGATCGCCTCGATCCAACCCGTCACAGGAGTCATCTCCGATATCGGAATTTCCATGAGGCGGGGAAACCAGATGGCGGTGGATGACATCAATGCCAGAGGAGGCATCAAGTCAATGGGCGGAGCAAAACTGAGGCTTCTCCTTGGCGATTCCGAAGCCAAAGAGGATGTGGCCCGCTCAGAGGCCGAAAGAGTGATCAAGGATGGAGCGGTCACTCTGGTAGGACCATTCCTAAGCGGAAATGCGATGGCCATTGCCACGCTGTGTGAACAGAGGGGAGTTCCCTTTGTGATGGATGTGGCCGCCGCAGACGACATCACACGAAAGGGGTTTAAATACACCTTCAGGGTATTCCCCACCACGAGTAAATTTGCCGACTCGATGCTCTTCTATATGGACAAGATCATGAAGGAGAAGAACATCAGCAAGATCAGGGGGGTGGTGACCAATACCGGAGACCTCTTCGGTCGTGTTCAGGGAGCCACGTTCATCAAAACCTTGAAGGATAAGAAGTTCCCCATCGAGGTGCTGGGCCATATCGAATATCCCCTGGGCACGGCGGATTTATCTGCTGAGATTTCGAAGATTAAAGCGCTAAAACCGGATGTCCTCTTCCCGGTTGCAAGGCCGGGTGATGCAAAACTGATGGTGAGGGAACTTTATAAGCAGAGAGTGGAGCTTCAGGCGATCGTCAGCCCGGGAAGTCCTGGCTGGTATGAGCCGGAATTCCTCCGGGATATGAAAGCCCTTGCCGACTTTGTGATGGATAATGTGCCCTGGGTAAACCCAATAGGAAAGATGTATAAGGAAGTCAATGCGGCCTTCTCGAAAAAATTTCCCGGAAAATATATCGATACCAATTCCGGATACGCCTATCTGGGTGTGCTGGTGATTGCCGATGCGCTGGAAAGGGCGAAATCGACAAAGCCTGACGACATCGTTGCCGCCCTGAAAAAGACTTATTTCAAACAGGATCTGATGGTTGGGTTGGCAGTGGCTTTCGACGAAAGAGGAGACAACATCAATGCCGATACGGCCATGATTCAGATCATCGGACAGTCCATCAAAGTGGTGCTTCCCGAAAAGGCGGCTGAGGCAAAATATATCTATCCGATGCCAAAACAGATCTGGGACAGGGGAGTTTAAAGGGAGGAAATGGATCTCAACCTCATCCTGCAATTAACCACCAGTGGATTTCTCCTGGGAGGGGTCTATAGCCTGATTGCTCTGGGCCTCTCCCTCATTTTTGGCGTGATGAAGGTCATCAATTTCGCGCACGGGGCCATGCTTGTCTGGGGGATGTATATTGCCTTCACCCTGATGAACTGGACAGGCATCGATCCCTTTTTCTCCTTTGCGGTAAGCGCGGCGTGCCTGTTTGTCTTAGGGTATATTGTCCAGCGAACCGTGGTCAACCGCATCATGACCTTTCATGAGTCGATGCAGGTCATCGCCATGGTCGGGGTGATGATGGTTCTCGAAAATATGGCCCAGCTCATCTGGGGGCCTGATCCCCACAGTCCCCATACGAAATATTCGCTGAGCACGGTATGGCTGGGCAGTGTCATGATCGACATTCCAAGGCTGCTTGCGTTTATATTGGCCATCCTGATTGCGGCCGCCGTTTTTCTCTTTTTGAAATATACGGATATCGGAAAGTCCATCCGGGCCTCTGCGGACAACCGCATCGGAGCTTTGATCGTGGGGACCGATGTCAATAAGGTCTATGCAGTCTGTTTTGGCGTAGGAGCCGCTTGCGTCGGCGCAGCAGGCTCGCTGCTCATCCCGCTCATGCCCGTTTCACCTCACACCGGTTTTCCTTTCAAATTAACCTCCTTTGCCATTGTCATCCTTGGGGGGATGGGAAGCCTTCCCGGAGCCATGATCGGAGGTCTCATGATAGGGATTGCTGAGTCCTTGGGCACGGTCTTTATTCCGAGTTCACTCAAGCAGGTGATCAGCTTCGGCATTATGGTGTTGATCCTTCTTCTGCGGCCCAAGGGTCTCTTCGGAGGTAAGGGTTAGTGAAGATCATTTATTCCTTCCTATCTATCCTATTGCTCATCCTTCTCCTTCTTCCGAATTTTGTAAGCGATTACATCCTCGGGATCTTCGTCCTGATCTTCTTCTACGCCTATATGGGGCAATCCTGGAATGTCCTGACCGGATATGCCGGCCCCATTTCGCTCGGGCACTCCCTCTATCTGGGCATTGGCGCCTATATCTCCACAAAGCTGGCCATGTCATTGGGTGTGACGCCATGGATCGGCATGTGGGTCGGAGGCATTGGAGCCGCCCTCGTCGGATTGGCCATAGGGTTTTTGGGGTTTCGGTTCGGGTTAAAAGGGGTCTATTTTGTTCTCCTAACCATTGCTTTCGGGGAAATCGGAAGGCTCACGGTCCTGCACCTCAAGCCCCTGGGTCACATGATGGGACTCTTCGTCGATTTCAAACCGGGGTTGGGAAACTTCCATTTTCGGGGAAATCTTCCTTACTACTATATCGCCTTGGGCTTTGTGGTTTTTTCTCTGATCGTCGTCCGGGCTCTGGAGGTTTCGAAATGGGGACGCTACTTTGTCGCCCTTCGTGAAGATGAGGATGCGGCTGAAAGTCTCGGGGTCAATGTCTTCAAGTACAAGATGATTGCCATCGGGATCAGTTCCTTCATGACCGCACTGGGCGGAACCTTTTATGCCAATTACATCTTTTATCTTCACCCCACCAGCGTTATGTCCATGTGGGTCTCGATCGAAATTATCATGCGACCCATCATCGGAGGGATCGGAACGCTGTTTGGTCCTCTCATCGGCTCTCTTCTGCTCACGCCGCTTTCGGAGATTGCGCGATCCTATTTCACAAAGGCAGGGCTGGAAGGGATCCATATCGTGATCTATGGACTCCTTCTGATCGCCGCTGTTCTTTTCTTTCCGGGGGGGATTTTTGCATATATCAAGAAGATTCTGAAACCCATACTGGGAGAATCAAAGGAAATTTAGGGATTTCCATAAATGATGTTCTCGTAAAAAGTCGTCGCTCCGGTCCTGCGGCAGGAACCGGAGTCCAGGGTATTTATAAGCATTTGAAAATACTGGATTCCGGCATCCGCCGGAATGACAGAAAAGGGCATTTTCAGACTTTTTATGAGACCGTCACATATAATCTGGAGGTTTGACATTGCCCCTATTAGAACTGAAAGGAGTGAATAAGAGCTTTGGCGGCCTGAAGGCTGTTTCCCAGGTCTCTTTTGATTTGAACGGGGGAGAGATCTTAGGGATCATCGGGCCAAACGGAGCCGGCAAGACCACCCTCTTTAATGTCATCACGGGTTTTTTAAAGACGGATTCAGGAGAGGTATGGTTCAATGGAGAGAATATCGTGGGATTAAAACCCCATCAGGTTTGCCAGAAGGGGATGGTGCGAACCTTTCAATTAGTCAAGCCGTTTGTTGAACTTACGGTTCTTGAGAATGTGGCGGTGGCTGCCCTGAACCGGGCGAAGACGATCAAAGAGGCGCGGGAAAAGGCGATCCGGACGATCGATCTGGTAGGCCTAAAGGAGAAAACGAACACCCTATCTTCCGGCCTCACCCTTGGCCACCGAAAACGGCTCGAACTGGCACGGACATTGGCCACCGAACCCAAACTCCTCCTTCTGGACGAGGTGATGGCGGGACTGACGCCGACCGAAGTGGACGAATTGATCAGGCTGTTAAAGGAAGTCAATCATCGAGGGGTGACCATCCTACTGATAGAACATGTGATGCGGGGACTGATGGCTCTTTCAAAGCGGGTGGTCGTCTTAAATTATGGACAGAAGATTGCAGAAGGGGTTCCCGGAGAGGTTGTAAAAGATCGACAGGTGATCGAGGCTTATCTGGGAGAGGAGTTTGCCGGTGCTCAGGGTTAACGGGATCGATGTCTTTTACGGGGACCTTCAGTCGTTGAGAGGGGTCTCCTTCGAGGTTCAATCGAAAGAAATCATCTCGATGGTGGGTTCCAATGGGGCGGGCAAGTCCACTGCCCTGATGACCCTTTCCGGCATTTTAAAATTGAAGGGCGGAGAGATATTTTTTGAAAATCATCCCATTCACCTCTGTTCCTCCTCACAGATTGTTGAGATGGGAATTGTTCAGGTGCCGGAAGGCCGGCAGCTCTTTCCTTCTCTGACCGTCATCGAAAATCTGGAGATGGGCGCCCGGTTTCCCAGGGCGAAGAAGAGAAAGAAGGAAACGATGGAGTGGGTTTACAACCTTTTTCCAAGGCTGGAGGAACGAAAGCGTCAATTGGCAGGGACGCTGAGCGGCGGAGAACAGCAGATGCTTGCCATCGGCAGAGGGTTGATGGCCTGCCCCACCCTTCTGATGCTCGATGAACCCTCCCTGGGACTTTCACCCATTCTGGTCAAGACCATCTTTAACATCATCAAAGAGATCAACGGACAGGGCACGACCATCCTTCTGGTGGAACAAAATGTTTTTCACTCCCTAAGTCTCTCCCACCGGGGATATGTTTTAGAGAACGGCTCCATTGCCATGAGCGGAACAGGCCAGGATCTCCTGAAGAATCAGCACATCCGCAAGAGCTACCTGGGTTTATAATTGATGAGTTTGGAGTTTGTAGCGCTTTCATTTATTGGGGGCGGCAAAAGATTTCGTCGGCAATAAATGCCGACGCTACTCTTTAGGGGAAGACTATGAAAGTTAAGGTTCCTCAGCTTCTCTGGTACGGGAATACGGAGATGGAGCTCGATTTTCCGAACTCCTGGTCGATCTTTTTCTGTCCGATGAAGGGCGGAGACAAGAAGAAGCTTGGATTGAAGGAGATGGAGAGGGCCTTTTCCCGTCCCATCGGTTCGAAAACGATCTCCGCACTGGCCAAAGGGAAGAAAGAGGTTGCCATCCTTTTTGATGACATGGCTAGGCCTACTCCGGTCTATGAAATCGTACCCTTTGTGCTCAGGGAACTGGAAAAGGCAGGGATTTCGGATCAACAGATTCGGTTCATTGCGGCCCTGGGAACCCATGGTGCTCACACTGCCAACGACTTCAGAAAGAAACTGGGACAGGAGGTGCTGGACCGGTTTCCTGTTTATAACCACAATGCTTTCAGTTATTGTACCCCATTAGGCAAGACCAAGCAGGGGACTCCTGTCTCTATCAACAGTGAAGTGATGGCTTGTGACCTGAAGATCGGAATCGGATGTATTGTACCTCACTCCTTTTCCGGTTATGGAGGGGGAGGAAAGATGATCCTCCCGGGCGTGGCCCATATTGAATCCATTGCTCACAATCACGGCTTGATTAAAACCCATCCAGACTGTGTAGGCCTTGGAAAGG
>Ga0208733_100069_pt1 | contig 53712 bp, 52 predicted proteins | sample SubbioR11Jul_8B1_FD_184816 | JGI IMG/M metagenome (GOLD analysis project Ga0208733, IMG submission 184816) | Serpentinite rock and fluid subsurface biosphere microbial communities from McLaughlin Reserve, California, USA - CR11Jul_8B1 (SPAdes) | ecosystem: Environmental > Terrestrial > Deep... | reverse complement strand
CGGGACTTCGCCCGGAAGAGGGGCCCCTTCGGGGCAGCCTCAAAATGACCTTATTAACCTCCCCCTTTGAAAAAGGGGGATTGAGGGGGATTTCCCACGGTCTCAAATCCCCCCTCGCCCCCCTTTGCTAAAGGGGGGTATTTCGGTCCGGAATATATCGACAATCTTTTGTCGATATCGATTCCCTAAGGGCCTAATTGATTATTGCTCTCGTTTCGAATTGATCATTGACAATTGCTAATTGCCAATTGGCCATTGATTCTATCTATTAAAGTTTCCCTTCAATCTCCTTGATCAGGGAGAGTGTTCTCGTGGTTCCGTAAAAGCATTCACAGAATTCATAGTTGAGGAAGGGGACTCCCCCCCACTTTTTCTTAAATCTTCTTATTCCCTCATTCACTCCCAGTCCGAGATTGATGGTGTTTTTCCCGTTGTCCTGAGTGAGTTTGATCATTTCGAGAAAAAGAAGATCCGAGGCATGAGGCACATAGTTTCTTTTTGAATAACATCCAAGGACATAGGTGGCAAATTCTTTTGCGGCAAGCTCCACCACATAGAAAGCACAAAGCCTCCCTTTTTTATCCCAGGCGTTGAGCACACATGAACTTTGGGAATGGGGCACGTATTCGGGCATCGCACGGTAAAGTTCCCTCACCCTGGGTCTTAATTTTTCCCTTTTCAAGAGTTCTTCAATGAGGTCATCGTGTTCTTTTGAAAATGAGTTGCTCCTTTCGACGATTAATTCCTTAGAAGCCTTTTCAATCATTCGTTGAAGGGAGGGTTTGGTCTTTGTTTGTTCGATGTCCAGTTTGTAATATTGGTCTGTCTCCCTTTCGGTGCAGGAGTGTAAAAGTGAGGGTGGAATTTCTGGACCAATGAACCATAGGTACTCGGGTCGAAAGGTTTTTAAAACTTGTTTAATAATATTCTCACAATGGGTGAGTGAAAAACTTTCTTCAAGGGGATATCCCACCAGGATGGACCAGTTATCCTTTACAAAACTGAGATAACCTTTGATGAGATAAGGCTCGCCCTTAGAAATGAGCGCCATCAGGCTCACAATATGTTCTGGAACATACGCCTGTGCAAGTATATATTCTTCATCTTCAGGACGAATCATTTTTGAATATTTTATCTCAATTCATCGTAAATTTCCGGAAGATTATATAATTCCCATCCCTTTTAGTACTGAGAGCATAACAGCTGCAGCCATTACAGAACCGACCTGGCCGCCGGTGTTTGCTCCCATAGCATGCATCAGGAGAAAATTTTTGGGATTATACTTCTGGCCTTCCCGTTGAGCCACCCGGGCGGCCATGGGGTAGGCTGAAATACCGGCCGCTCCTATGAGGGGATTGACCTTCCCGCCTGAAAGAACCTTCAACAATTTCCCGAACATAACACCGCAGACCGTATCGAGGCAGATGGCAATAAAACCCAGACAGAGAACTATTAGCGTCTGAGGTGTTAAAAAGTTTCTGCCATCCATGGTTGCTCCAATGGAGATACCCAGGAGGAGCGTGACAATGTTGGCAATCTCATTTTCAGAGGCCTTGGTCAACCGGCTTACCACTCCACTCTCCCTCATCAGGTTTCCTAACATGATCGTTCCAAGAAGTGGCAAGCCTTTGGGTGCGATAAGGCCTCCGATGACCGTGACAATCAGGGGGAAGAGGATCTTGGTCGTTTTTGAAACCGTTTTTTTCACCGCCCCCATATTGATCTTTCTCTCTTCTTCCGTGGTGAGAAACTTCATAATGGGAGGCTGAATAATTGGAACCAGCGACATATAGGAATAGGCTGCTACCGAGACGGCGCTTAACAGATGGGGAGCGTATTTGGAGGCGACATAGATCGCTGTGGGCCCATCGCAGGCGCCGATCACTCCGATGGCAACCGCATCTAATTTAGAAAAGCCCAGGGCCAAGGCTAACGCCAGTGTTAAAAAAATCCCGAACTGGCCTGCCGCACCCAGGAGAAAGATTCTGGGGTTCTCTAAGAGAGGACCAAAATCGGTCATGGCGCCGATGCCGATGAAGATGAACAGGGGGAAGAGTTCCGTAGCAATGCCCGCATTGTAAATCGTCCTGAGAAAACCTTCCTCTTCCATCAACCCTGCAAGAGGGATATTGACCAGAATGCATCCAAATCCAATGGGAACAAGAAGCAAGGGCTCAATGCCTTTCTTAATTGCGAGATAGAGGAGAAGGCAACCCAAACCGATCATGATCGGATTTGACCAGTGAAGACTAACAAATCCAGCAATAAGTCCGTATAATCCGTTTCCAATGGCTTCAAACATATTTCATCCCCCTTTAATATTTAGAAAATAAAAGTATAACGGTAAGGGTCACGAGGCCCGTATCGTTAATAAAAGGCAACGTTTATCGTCTTTTAATTCTTTTTACGTAACCATTGCCGAATTACGAAACGTGCTTCGTAACCGTAACCTTATCTACAGACTATTTTCATAGTTCGTGAGCGGCCTATCGGCCATGGGAATTTACTTTCCTTCTTCCTCTTTTTTGTAGGGAAAAGCCTTCTTCAGCAGGCCCATTAAAAAACTGAGAAACCACATGGTTAAAATGGTGCCTCCCATTCCGACCACAATCATTGTAATTCCGAATGTCCAATTATCCATTACTGAAAACCTCCTCGAAGTGCATTAAGGATGTATGCATAACTATATATCACCTAAAAAAAGGTTTTTCAATATTAAATGTGATTTTTTTAACAAGCATGTTGGGAAGACAAATATTATTTTAATATCATCCGCTTAAACCCTTTTATTCTTTCTGTTCTGGAACTCCTTGGCCTGGTGCATGAAGGCTTCGAGGCGGGTCAGGGTATTGGTCTGCTCCTGTCCATCGTAGGCCATATTGAGGATGGGAATATTATTATTCTCCTCCCTGTACCTTTTCAACAGGGCGCTGACAATCGTTCCGGGCATGCAGGTAAAGGGCATGATATTGACAATGCCGCTTGCGCCCCTTTTGGCAAAATCGATCGACTTACCCACGGAAAGGATGGTCTCTCCTTCAAAAGAGGAATCAAGATAAGGTTTCGCCTTCTTAAAAATCGATCTGGTTTTGGGCTCCCCAAAGTTTCTGAGATGGCCCTTGAATACTTTCTCCAGATGATGTTCGTCCTTCTTCTGATAGTAGTCCGTCAGAAAAACTTTCAAGAGATTCGAAAACGATTTTTTCCTCAGGCTTTTCCTCTTGGAGATGGTGTTGACATAGAGAATCCATTCTGTGAAGGGAGCCATCCACGCCTCGCCTCCGAACTGTTCGATCTTTCGGATGGCATCTTCGTTGCTGAAGCGATTGAGCCGGACAAAGATCTCTCCCACAATGCCGATCAGGGGCTTTGTCCCCGGATCGTCCACCTCGATCCGGTTGAAATCTTCGATGCTCTTTTGAAGAGCCTCCTCCTGATTGCCGCCATGACGAATGGCTTCACAGACCCGCATTAAGGAACTCTGAAAGGCCCGGTCGCTTTCCCCCTTCTTCTTTTCATAGGGACGGGTTTCAAGAAGCTTTTTCATCAGGAGGTCCACAGCCACGATCCCCTGCCAAGCGAGACGGGAGAATCGAGAGCCCATGATGCCCAGGTCATTGTAGAGGGTCTCGTCCTGATTGGGGGCATAGATGGGGACGTGGTTAAAACCCAAATCGTCCAGAACGAGCCGGTGGAAACGATGATACAGGCCGAACCGGCATGGACCTTTTCCAGAGGGCATAAAGAAGGCTGCCCGGTTGTGGTCGAAGCCGGGATCCTTCACCAGTTTGACCATATCGCCTGTGGTTACGATGCAGGGATAACATTCTTTTCCGGAGGTGAGTTTTCTTCCCCAGTAAAGGGTCTCTTCATCCGACTCGGGAAAAACTTCAGCCTCCACGCCGCAGGCTTCAAATGCCGCTTTTACGGCAAAGGAGTGGTCGCACATGTAAGGAATGTAAATCTTTTTGGTCCGGTCTGTTCCCGCGGTCTCCTTCTTCCTCGGAAGAGCCTTTTCTGCTTTCGCCTGCTTCAAACTGTCAAGGAAAGCCTCACACCGCGTGATCGCCCCGGCGTCGGCGCTGTGCTCATCAATCTCAAGCTGGAGATAGGGTTTTCCTTTGGATAAATCCCTGAAGAAATGGCCGATAAAGGAATCGGGGCCGCAGCCGAAATTGGTGATGTAGACCGCGAAGAGCCTCGGATCTTCCTTGATGATTTTTCCTGCGGCCAGGATCTTCTGTCCATATCGCCAGTACATCTCCCGGATCTCTTCGGAAGGAGGAACCGCATCCAGGGGAAGAAAGTCCATGGGGATGGCGAGAACGCCCAGATCGCCAAGTTTCTTCGGAATTTCAAGGTTGACTCCTGGATCGCAGGAGTTATAGGGCCTGCCTACGATCACCATGACCTTCTCGTCGGGGCCAACCTGATCGAGCGCCTCTTTTCCCCGGTTGAGGAGCGACTGGTAGAAGAGGGCCTGAACCCTTTCTGCCTTCTTAAAGGCGCTCCTCGCCTGCTTCGAACCGCGGCGGAGCGACTTTCCAAAGGCGATCAACTCTTTTTCGAGATAGTCCCTTCCAAAGCCGAAATGGAAGATGGGCTGAAAGACTTCCACATGATCCTTTTTAAAATCGATGGAGGAATGAATCACATAGGGAAAGGACTGGACATAGGGGCAGGCCTGGCTGTTGGGGATCTCCGGGTAGGGTGTCTTGAGATTGACGATGCTCGGAATAAAGATCCTCTTGATCCCTTTCTCGACGAGGTTGAGGACATGGCCGTGGCCCACCTTGACGGGGAAACAGGTCTCTGCAACAACATTCTCCACCCCTTTCCGGATCAACTCCTTATTGGTTGCATCGGAAAGGACGGCGCGATAACCCAGTTCCGCAAAGAAGGCTTTCCAGAAGGGCATCATCTCGTTGAGGTAGAGAATTCTTGGGATTCCGATCTCCGGAGCATCGGCCGGAAGATCTTCCTCCCTTTCATAAGAGGCAAAGAGCATCCTCTCCCTCTCCTCGAAGAGGTCGGGAAGGTCGACCCCCTTGGTCCGCTTGATCACATCATATTTCTCGCAACGGCTCCCGTAGAAGAGGGGTTTCTCGCCCTCTACGCTCACTTTCCTGATGAGGCAGAGATTGGGACATCCCTTGCATTCGAAGGAGGACTGTTCATAGCTTCGCTGGCTGAGGTCGAACCCTTTAAAGCCCGAACGCTCCCAGGTCCGCTCCTCCATCGCCAGAATGGCGACGCCGATGGCTCCGGTGACATCGTGATTTTCAGGGACGATGATCTCTTTTTTGAGGACGCCTTCAAAGGCGGCCACCACCCCCTTGTTAAAAGCCGTGCCTCCCTGGAAGAAGATCCGGTCTCCGATGCGGCGGTCTCCGACCACCCGGTTCAGATAGTTTTGAACAATGGAGTAACTGAGGCCGGCAACGAGGTTATCCTTCGGTGCGCCCCTCTGCTGGTGGTGGACAAGGTCCGATTCGATGAAGACCGTGCACCGCTCCCCCATCCTCACCGGCTCTCCGGCAGAGAGGGCAAGGTTTCCAAACTCCTCTTTGATCGAGATGTCCAGTTTTTCCGCCTGCTCCTCTAAAAAAGAGCCTGTCCCGGCGGCGCAGACCTTGTTCATTTCGAAATCGACGACCACCCTGTTGTCGATGCTGATATACTTTGAGTCCTGTCCCCCGATCTCAAAGATCGTATCCACAGCCGGATCGATGTGAACTGCGGCCGTGGCCTGGGCTGTAATCTCGTTTCGAACCAGATCCGCACCCACAAAATCTGCGGTCAGATAACGACCGGAACCGGTCGTTCCCACCCCTTTGATCTCCACCCGGTCGCCGATCTCCTCGCCGATCTCCTGAAGGCCGATGCGAACCGCTTCGATGGGTCTGCCTGCAGTCATCAGATATCGCTTTGAAAGAACCTTCTTGTTGTTGTCAATCACCACAAGATTGGTGCTGATCGAACCCACATCCAGGCCCAGATAGGCTTCGATCTTTTTGACATTATTGCCCTCTCCCTTGATGCCTGCCTGCCCGAACGGTACGGTAGGCAGGGGTAAGACACTTTGCACACCCTCCCCCTCGACGGGGGAGGGCGAGGGTGGGGGTGAAGAAACATGTTTCGAAGAGAGGCAGAGTGGAGCTAAGGGGATCTCCTTCTCCTGATGATGCTGGAGATAATCCCGCAGGGGCGTCAAATTTAATGTCCCTGCCCTTTTAGATTGTTCGCTTTCCCGGGTCACAAGGACCGCGCCGATGGCTCCCATGGAGGCAAAATGCTTCGGAATAATCAGCTTCCCATCCGGGAGTTCCAAAACATCCTGGAATGCCTTTCTCATTCCCACATTGGCCGCCACGCCTCCCTGAAAGGAGATGGGTTTGACAAACATCTTTCCCTTGCCAATGTTGCTCTTAAAATTTCTGGCCAGGGCAAAGCAGAGACCGGCGACGATGTCGTAGTCCGGCGTGGCGATCTGCTGAAGGTGGATCATATCCGATTTGGCAAAGACACTGCATCGTCCTGCAATGCGGGGGGGATTTTTCGACTTGAGGGCGAGCCCTCCGAATTCTTCAATGGTGAGACCCAACCGGTTCGCCTGCTGATCCAGAAAAGACCCTGTGCCGGCCGCACAGAGGGTGTTCATCGAGAAATCACTGATCTTGAAATGGCCATTCTCCTCTTCGATAAAGATCAGCTTCGAGTCCTCTCCTCCGATGTCGATGATCGTCCTGATCTCAGGATAAAAATGTTGAACCGCCCTGGCCTGCGCGATGATCTCATTTACGAAATGACCGTCGAGGAGTTCGGAGAGAAGTTTTCCTCCTGTTCCTGTAAACGAGAGGCTGTGAAATTGCTCGGGTGGAATGCGGCTGAGGATCTCTTCTAAAACTCTCTGAACCGCCTTGAGAGGCTGTCCCTTGATCCGGGTATAATGCTCCTCTAATACTTCTCCCCGATCATTCAGGATGACCGTATTGGCGCTGACTGAGCCGACATCGATGCCTAAATAGATTTTCTTCATTCTCTTTTCCCATTCTCCTCTGAAAGCAGAAATGTATCAATTCTAATTGATTCAATTTCTCCTTTTCAAGTCAAACTTCTTTTTCATGATGAACCAGTTTATTGATTTATAGAGGAGTCTGTGATAATTTTTAAAATAAAAATGGTTTTGGTCCAATCGGTTATGGCTACGGTTAAAGATTAAGAAGACGAACAACGTAACCGAATGACGATACGGGCATCTTTACCGTTACCTTTGGACTATGCACTTTTATTTTCTGAGCAATTGTTATGGACAAAGCAAGGGCGCGGGTCATCGTTGAAGGAAGCGTTCAGGGGGTCTTCTTCCGGGCCCATACCCAGGAGATGGCTTACCTTCTTAACTTGAGGGGCTGGGTGAAGAATAGAAGGGATGGCCGGGTGGAAGCCCTCTTCGAAGGAGACAAGGCAAAGGTGGACGAGATGATTCAATGGTGCCATCGAGGACCCTCTGAAGCAAGGGTAACCCATGTCCGTGTCATCTGGGAGGAGTTTGCTGGAGAGTTTAAGGATTTCTCCATTGCCTACTGACCCTTCTTCGGGACCTCTTTCTCCTCTTTGAGGATCTTCTTCTTAATATCCTTTCCGACCTCGTCTCTCTCCTTCTTGATCACCTCTTCAAGGTGTTCCATTCTCTTTCCAGTCTCGGTTAAGCCTTCACCAACCTTTTTCACGACCTGGCCGCCGCCGAAATAGATAAAGAGTAAGAAGATAAGGACGCCAACCGCCACTCCCAACAAGAATCGGATCATTGTCTATCACCCTCCTTTTTCTCTTAAACTACCAGGGATTCCCAATTTTTTCAATCCATTTATTATCCCCTTCGTTTGAATATTTTTTACTTCCCTGTCCGGGAGCGTCGGAATGAAATCACTGGACTCCCGCCAGAGTTTACCCCATACTTGTTACGGGGTGTGAGTGACAAATTGATAATTATTAGAGGTTCTAACGGGGTTCATTTTTTCACGAAAAGTTTCAAATACTCTCCGTAGCCCTCTTTTATAAGATCCTCTTTGGGAATGAATCTCAAGGAGGCGGAGTTCATGCAATACCGGATCCCTGTAGGGGGCGGTCCGTCATTAAACACATGCCCAAGGTGAGAGTTGCCATGCTTGCTCTTTACCTCGGTGCGTTTCGTGAAAAAACTTCGGTCCTCTTTTTCGACAATATTCTCAGGCTCAAGAGGCTTGGTGAAGCTGGGCCATCCTGTTCCGGAATCATATTTTTCAAGGGAGCTGAAGAGAGGCTCTCCGGAAACAATATCCACATAGATTCCCTCTCTCTTACTGTCCCAATATTCATTTTGAAAGGGCTGTTCCGTGCCCTCCTTCTGAGTCACCTCGTACTGCAAAGGAGTCAGTTTTTTCTTCAGAGTGGCGTCGTCAGGTTTCTGATAGACCTTTTTGCCTTTACCCTTTCCCGTTTCGGGGTCTTTCCCCCACACCCCGGTTAAAAATTGGTCCCGGCCCGAATTGAATCTGTAGAATTGGTATTTGAGGGGATTCTTTTTGTGGTAATCCTGATGGTAATCCTCGGCTTCATAAAATTTTGTGATTTTTACGATCTCCGTAACAATCGGCTTGTTGAACTTTCCGGATCGGCTGAGATCCTCTTTCGATTTCTCCGCCAATCGTTTCTGCTCTTCATCATGATAGAAGATAGCGCTGCGATACTGTGAACCCCGGTCAACAAACTGTCCTCCGGAATCCGTGGGATCGATGTGCTTCCAGAAGTAACCAAGTAAATCTTCATACGTTATCTTTTTTGGATCGTAATAGACCTGAATCGCTTCCACATGACCTGTTGCGCCGTAGGAAACCTGCTCATAGGAAGGATTCTCCTGGTTTCCACCGGTATAGCCTGAGACGACTTTTACAACACCGTCCAATTTTTCAAGATCTGCTTCCGTGCACCAGAAACAACCTCCGGCAAATGTAGCCACGTGTAATCCGTTATCCCTTTTGGGCATATCTTTCACCTCCGTCTGGCCTGAATCAACCCTTTGGCATCCACTCATCGCCAAGATGAGCATCAAAGCCACGATGATTAGATTCCTCATCAAACTCGCCACCTCCCCAACCGCTATCTCTCATAAATATAATCATTCCAATGGATAAGTGACATGAAGAAAACGCATCTCGCCTCCAACAGGCCGGCCCCCACTGCCTCCCAATGCCATATCTTACCGATCTTATAGGGTTTCCTCTTTATTCATTTGGCAGATTTTCTGGAAGAAATTTTCTTTTTCTGTCAATCGAAAAAAACAAACTGCCATGGTAACTCTAGTGTCAAGAAAAATTGTGTCAAGAAAAATTGTTGACAAAAGAATTTATTTCGGCTAAAAAAAGATGTTTGTGAAAATTATCATTTGCTATAGGAGACAAATATGAGAGAAGTTGTTGTTGTGAGCGGCGCAAGGACTGCCATTGGTAATTTTGGAGGTTCTCTGAAGGATGTTCAGGTGGTGAAACTGGGCGCCACTGTCATCAGAGAGGTCTTAAGGAAAGCAGGCCTTAAACCCATCCCGAAGAAGGAATATTCGGAAATTGGCCCTGATCTGCTGAAAGGGGCGGGGATGACCGACCTGGAGAAGACTCATTACCAGTGGGATGGGTCTCTCAAAGAGGTGGAAGTCGATGAGGTCATCATGGGCAATGTGCTTCAGGCCGGACAGGGACAGAATCCGGCCCGGCAGTCCGTGATCCACGGAGGCGTTCCAAAGGAGACCCCTGCTTTTACGATTAACAAGGTCTGCGCTTCGGGTCTTAAGGCTATTGCCCTGGGAGCCCAGGCGATTCAGACAGGAGAGGCGGAGGTGATTATCGCAGGCGGGATGGAGAATATGAGCCAGGTTCCCTATGCTTTTCCGCAGGGCCGCTGGGGCGCCAGAATGTTCAACCAGGAGATGGTGGACCTCATGGTCTTCGATGGCCTCTTTGAGATCTTTTATGGGTATCATATGGGGATTACCGCTGAAAATATTGCTGAGAAGTACGGGATCTCAAGAAAAGATCAGGACGAAATCGGACTGATCAGCCACCAGAGGGCAAGAGCCGCCATTCAGAAGGGGATTTTAAAAGAGGAGATCATTCCCGTTATCATCCCTCAAAAAAAGGGGGAGCCACTCATTTTCGATACGGATGAGAGGCCGATGGAGACCTCGCTTGAGAAGATGGGCAAGATTCCCACGGCCTTCAAGTCAGGAGGAACGGTCACGGCCGGCAATGCATCAGGGATCAATGATGCGGCGGCAGCGGTTCTTCTGATGTCAAAAGAGAAGGCCAGGGAGCTTGGCCTGGAGCCTCTTGGAAAGATCAGAGGTTGCTCTTCCGCAGGGATCGATCCGGCCTATATGGGCCTGGGTCCCATTCCTGCGGTGAGAAAAGTCCTTAAAAAAACCGGTCTCTCCCTTGGAGACATCGGACTGATCGAACTGAATGAAGCTTTTGCATCCCAGGCGATCGCCTGCCTCCGGGAACTGAAGTTCGATATGGAGAAGACCAATGTCAATGGAAGCGGAATCTCCCTGGGCCATCCCATCGGCTGCACAGGGGCGAGATTGATCGTCTCGCTCCTCTACGAGATGAGAAGGAGGAAGGTGAATCTCGGACTGGCCACACTCTGCATCGGCGGCGGCCAGGGCATGGCGATGGTTGTTGAAAGAAGTTAGTCGAATAGTCCGATAGTCTCATAGTCTTATAGTCGTAGACTGAAATGCCTAAAGTGAACTAAAGTTTCAAAGTGACTAAAGTTGTAAGCGGCAAGATATGAATTTTAACTTTAGATCACTTTAGTCACTTATAACTTTAGTCACTTATAAAATGACTAATCGACCATGCGACTAATTGAGGAGGTAAAATGGAATATAAAAATATTATGGTATCTTTTGAAGGGGAGATCGGAATCCTGACGATTAACCGTCCCAAGGCCCTCAATGCCTTAAACGTCGAAACGCTCCAGGAGATCCGGTTGGGCATTGAGGAGGCGAAGGATCAACCGGGGCTAAAGGTTCTCATTGTCACCGGAGCCGGAGAGAAGGCCTTTGTGGCCGGAGCCGATATCCTTCAGATGAAGGAGATGAATTCGATCGAAGCCCTCAACTTTTCAAAGACAGGCCACCACACCTTGAAAATGTTACAGGATTTTCACTGTCCGGTCATTGCGGCGGTCAATGGTTTTGCCCTGGGAGGGGGAACGGAGATCGCCCTTGCCTGTGATTTTATCTATGCCTCTGAGAATGCGAAGTTCGGCCTTCCGGAGGCGACCCTCGGCATCTTTCCCGGTTTCGGAGGAACACAGCGGCTTCCCCGCCTGATCGGAAAAGGGAAGGCAAAGGAACTGATCTTCACAGGGAAGATGATCAGCGCCCAGGAGGCATTTCAGATGGGGATCGTCAACAAGATCTTTCCCCAGGCATCCCTCATGGAAGAGACGAAGAAGGCGGCCCTTCAGATTGCGGGAAATGGAGCCGTCGGTGTGAGGCTGGCAAAGATGGTTATGAATGGCGGCTTCAACATGGATCTTGCAGAAGCCTGCAACCTGGAATCTTATGCTTTTGGCATCGGGTTTGCCTCGGAGGATCAGAAAGAAGGGATGCGGGCTTTTATCGAGAAGAGAAAACCCGATTTTAAGGGGAGATAAGGAGGAGCGAGGTGAAGATCGTTGTCTGTATCAAGCAGGTTCCTGACACCACGGATGTGAAGATCAACCCTGAGACCAATACCCTCGTCCGCGAGGGCGTGGCCAGCATTACCAACCCCTTTGATGAATTTGCCATCGAAGAGGGCCTCCGCGCCAGGGAGAAGTATGGCGGCGAGGTTCATGTGATCACCATGGGGCCTCCTCAGGCGATCGAGGTTTTAAAGAATGCGCTGGCCGTAGGGTGCGATAAAGTCTATCTCGTCTCGGATCCGGCGTTTGCAGGGGCCGATACGCTGGCGACCGCCTATGCCGTGTCTAAGACGATCGAACATATCGGAGGCGCGGACCTCATCTTCTGCGGAAAACAAGCCATTGACGGAGATACGGCGCAGGTCGGTCCGGGCGTTGCCACCCGTCTGGGGATCCCGCAACTGACCTATGTCTGCAAGGTGAGGGAGATCAACCTCGAACAGAAAAAGGTTGTGGTGGAACGAATGATGGAGAATGGAAGAGAGGTGGTCGAATCGTCGCTCCCCGCTCTCATCACGGTTGTCAAGGATATCAACGAGCCGAGGCTTCCTTCCCTTTTGGGGATCAAGAAGGCGGCCAAGGCGCAGATCCCGACCCTTTCGGCAAAGGATATCAATGCCGACGAGAACCGGATCGGACTGAAGGGTTCGCCTACCTGGGTGACAAAGGTCTTCACGCCCGAAGCCAGAGGGGGGGGAGAAGTCTTGAAAGGGGAGTTGACGGATGTGGTTCCACTCCTGATCAATAAATTGATGGATTTGAAGTTCATTAAATAATAAAAAATTCTTTTGGAATGATGGAATATTGGAACATTGGAATATTGGAAAAATAAGAGGTTAAGGCTAAGGATGAGGTTAAGAAAATCTCGACCTTAACCTAAACCTTAACCTCCGCCTCAAAGTGTTCAACCCAACCTTCCACTATTCCACTATTCCATTATTCCAGTCTTCATAGGAGGAGACGAGAATGGCGACATTATTGATCGATAAAGAGACGTGCACGGGGTGCGAAGCCTGCATTCCTTCGTGTCCCTTCGGGGCATTGAGCATGAAGGAGGGGATTGCCGTTGTTGACGAGAAGTGCACCTTCTGTGGAGCCTGTGTGGATGTTTGCCCGGTAAGCGCGATTACTATGGAGAAGGATGAGAAGACCGTGACGATCGACGCCGGCGCCTACAAGAATGTCTGGGTCTTCATCGAGCACGAACAGGGAAAAGTCTCCAGCGTCTCCTTTGAACTCCTTGGAGAGGGAAGAAAGCTGGCCGATGCCATCGGATGCAAATTATGCGGGTTCATCTTCGGAAAAGAGGCCGCGGGATTCATTAAAGAGGCGATCGCTTACGGAGCGGAAAAGGTCTATGTGACCGAAAGCCCTCTGCTCGAACCTTATCGGACCGACCCCTTTGCCTGCGCCGCAGTCAACCTCATCCGAAAATATAAACCCGAAATCGTCCTCTTCGGAGCCACAATTCAGGGAAGGGATTTTGCCGGGACGGTTGCCACCACCTTGGGGACAGGACTGACTGCCGATTGCACGGGCCTGGACATCGATCCCGAGACGAAATATCTCAAACAGACACGGCCCGCCTTTGGCGGCAACATCATGGCGACCATTCTCGACTACCCCAATTACAGGCCCCAGATGTCCACAGTGAGGCCCAAGGTCTTTCCCATGCCCCCAAGGGATGATTCGAGAAATGGGGAGGTGATCCGGGAATCCCTGCCGATGACCGAAGACCAGATCCGGACAAAGGTTCTGGAATTCATCAAAGGAGCGGAAGCGGTCAATCTGGCTGATGCGGAGATCATCGTTTCAGGAGGCAGAGGGATCGGAAGCGCAGAGAACTTCAAGGTGATCCGCGAACTGGCAGGCGTTCTGGGGGCGGCTGTTGGGGCCTCTCGCGCCGCCGTGGATGCGGGCTGGATCCCTTATGAGCACCAGGTGGGACAGACCGGCAGGACGGTAAGGCCAAAAATCTATTTTGCCTGCGGCATTTCAGGCTCCATTCAGCATCAGGCCGGCATGAAGACATCGGACATCATCGTTGCCATCAATAAGGACCCGGAAGCGCCCATCTTTAAAATTGCCACCTATGGCGTGGTCGGCGACCTCTTCACCATCATCCCCATGATAAAGGAAGAATTCAAGAAGAGGCTGGGACGGTAGCCCCTTCGGGCAAACTCCAAATCCCAAATTCCAAGCACCAAATTCCAAATAATAAAAATTTTGAGGTTTATGGAGTTTTGGTGCTTGGAATTTGGGATTTCTCTACTCTCTTTTTTTCTCCTTGCTTTTTTTCCTCCCTTTCATCATAATTGGAAGAAATCATTTGATGGAGGTTTACTCCCATGATTGTCACCTGCGCCTCCTGTTTGACAAAGTATCAACTCGATGATTCGAGAATTTCAGAAAAGGGCGCCAAGGTTCGATGTTCCCGGTGCAAACATGTATTCTATGTCGTCTTGCCTCCGGAGACGAAAGAGGAAGTGACTGAGAATTTCGAGTCTTTTGCCAAATATCATGAAGAACTGATGGGACCGGATCAGAGGGGAATGGGAATTTCCACTCCGGAGGAAGAGGAAGAAAGGGGGAAAGAGGCAGCGCCCAGGGAGGGGGAAGAGGATGAGGAAAAATTTCTCTTTTCAGACCAGACTCCCGCAGAGAAAGTGGAGCCCTTTTCTCTCCCGAAACTTGAAGAAGGGGAGGAAACCGAGATCAGGGAGTCCAAACCGAAGAGAGCCGCCATTGATCAGTGGAAAATGAGAGGGGAGAGAAAAAGGCCTTCCCGATTATTTGGACTTGTTGTCGTCATTGCCATTCTAATATTCGGTCTTTTCTACTTATGGGGGGAGATGGAATCCGGAGGAAAACTTTCTTCCTATTTAGAAAATCCCATCAAGAAAGCGACCCAGTTGTGGGAGAAGGTCTGGGGAGCCGAGAAAGAGGGGTTGGTCGTAAAAGACCTGACCGGATATGAGGAAAAGGTGGGAGAATTTCCCCTTTATATCATCGAGGGAAAGGTGGAGAACCAATCCCAGAAGACGAAGAAGCTTATTAAAGTGAAAGTGGTCATCTTTGATCAGAACAGGATGAAAGTGACTGAGAAGGAGACCCTTTGCGGCCGGACCATCGACCGAGGAGAGCTAAAAAATCTTCCCTCCGACTTCTTTTCCGGAGAGATGATCATCCAGCCTAAAACGGAGAAGGAGATGATCGCCCCTTCGGGCAAGGCCGTTCCTTTTGTGGTCATCTTCAAGGACTTGCCCGCTCAGGCCAAAGAGTTCAAAGTCGAGATCATCGAAGCCCCCTCTATTTAGCCAATTAGTCTGATAGTCGAATAGTCGAATAGTCTCGCAGTTAACTATTTGACTATCAGACTATGAGACTATAAGACTACCTGACCATATAAATGGTCCCTGCGGAGCTCTAAGAACTTATCCACAAATAACTTTCCCCCCCTTTAGCAAAGGGGGGTGAGGGGGGATTTAAAGTGGCAACCTTGGGCAAATCCCCCTTAATCCCCCTTTTCCAAAGGGGGATATTACAAACAATCATTATTTACGGATAAAATCTAAATATTCAGGATCTCTTCGGTCTTCGATTTATCCAGATCCATCACATACTTGATGCCGCTGATTTCCGATGCCTCGCGTGTCAGGGCGGCAATGTCATCCCGGGACAGGTATTCGAGAGAAAATTTTCTGCTCCCCGCCATGAGCTGACGAAGGCCCTGGGCCAGCCGTTCATAGTAGGTATAGAGGCCAAGGGCGCCAGCAGGTATTTTCTCGAACTCTGCATCGCCCAATTCCTTACGCAATGAAGTTGCCGTTACAAAAATTTCATCTTTCGTTTGGCCGAAGCGTTCGATATAGACAGGAACCTGATGGTTTTCGATCGTCCGGCCGATGGTCTTTCCCACCATGGCCGCAGCAATCGGAGCCCTGGCCATCCCGACGAGTTTGACAAAAGGGGCGCCCAGGGCAAGGGCCTTGAAGATGCCGTCTTCGAAGATGAATCCTCCCCCCACGGCCAGGGGAGGCACATATTTTTTATTCAGATGGAGGTAGGAGGCATATCGATGGAGGAGGGAATGAAGTTCAACAGGAGGGACTCCCCATTCGTTCATCATTCGCCAGGGGCTCATGCCGGTTCCGCCTCCGGCGGCATCCACCGTGAGAAGGTCGAGCCTGTACTTTGAGGCGAAGGCGATTGCCCTGGCAAGGTCAGCCGGGCGAAAGGCGCCGGTTTTGAGGAATAGATATTTGGCCCCTGCTTTACGCAGGGCTTCAACTCTCTCTGCAAAAGATTCTTCCGAGACCATCCCTACCCGTGAGTGCCGTTCAAACTCCTTAAATGCCTTACGCTCGAATGCCCTGATCACATCGGGATCGGTCGGATCGGGCAGGACGATATAACCCCGTTCATGGAGCATCTGGGCTTTCTTAAGATCTTTTATCTTTACTTCGCCGCCGATATCCTTTGCTCCCTGCCCCCATTTGAGTTCAATACATTCGACTCCGAGTTTTTCAATGGCATATTCATGGGCGCTAAGGCGGGTGTCTTCAATATTGGCCTGAACGATGATTGCTCCATAGCCATCGCGCTGGTGATCCTTGTAGAGTTTGATCCGGCGTTTCAGTTCCACGGTATCGATGACCCTGCCATTTTTAATCACAGCCTCCGGGTCCATGCCAACGACATTTTCCCCGATGGTCAGGCCGGTCCCTGAAAGGGCCGATCCAATCGCCAACCCTTCCCAGTTGTTTTTGGCAATGTCGGTTGAGCCGATTCCGGAGATCAACCAGGGATAATGAAATTTTATCCCTTTATCATGGCCGAGGGTCACTTCGAGATTCACTGCCGGAAAGATCGCTTTGTCACTGTCCGGTTCGATCCCCTGGGCCCCTACCGCAGTGCCCATGATATTAAAATGGGAATAATCCACCGGATAATTCTTTTCAGAAGCAGTGGTGATGACTCCGAAGGGTTGCGGGTAGATCACCTCATGGCCCCGGTAAGCGGATTTGCCGATCTCGCACATTCCGATACAACCGTCCACACAGGTCACGCACATCCCTGAAGCGGGGACCACCGAACCTTCGGTCCGGTTTTTGGTTAACGTAGCGGCCGAAGCGTTGATTTTGGACAAGGCCATTTGTTTACTCTCCTTTCTTTTAAGCCTGTTCAACAAAGCAGATATCCGTGCTTCGACAAGTTCAGCACGAACGGAAAAAAATGATTTAAACTCCGTTCACCCTGAGCCTGTCGAAGGGTGGTTAATATATTTATGTAACAGGCTCTTCTTTTCAATCCTTCTTTATCTCGCAGGCCACACAGGGCTCCATATAACACATCATGTCGTCGAAAGAATTTTTCTCAAGGCAGGGCGGACTCAGATTGGCGCATCCACCGCAGATAGCCTTATCAGGCTCCGTATAGGTGCATCGAAGCTGACAGGCCGGACAGACATACATACAGGCCCCGCACAGACGGCAGGCCTCTGATTTGAGGTCAAAGGGAGCGCCCAGGCTTCTTTTCTCACCCCGACTGCGAAAGCCAATCGCCTTGGCCATCATCTGCTCTTCACAGATCCGGACGCACAGGCCGCAGAGAATACAATCTTCATGCTCCTGTTTGAAACGCTGTTGACGAACGTCATAGCTGGAGGCCAGGTCCTGAATGGTTTTTGATTGCGGGCAGGAGGCGAGAAAAAGCTCCAGAATCATCTTCCGGGCTTTCACCACGCGTGAGGAAGCGGTGCGCACCCGAAGGCCCTCTTCAACCGGATAAGTGCAGGAGGAGACCAGTTTTGCGTTCGCTCCCTGGCCGATCTCCACCACACAGAGACGGCAGGCTCCATAGGGAGAAAGCCCGTCCAGATGACAGAGTGTGGGGACAGGGAACCCATAGAACCTTGATGCCTCAAGCAGGGTTGTTCCTTCTTCCATCGAAACTTCTAATCCGTTGATGGTTAATGAAATCATGCTGTTTTCACTCCTGCATATTCATCTTTGATTTCTCTTTCCTTTTGTTCAGTGAATTCTAAATCACACCTCAGACATCGCTTTGTTTCACGGATCGCGTCTTCGACAGAAAGGGTTTGGGCAACCTCATGGAAGTTCCTCCTTCTCAATCCCACAGGAAGGAGAGGGAGATGGGCCCTTTGTGATTCAATAAGTTCTTTTTCCCCTATATTGAGTGGCTCGACATAAAATTCAGGCAAGATTATTTCTGGAGGTATTCTTAGCGGTTTACCCTGGAGATAACGGTCCATTACCCTTGCAGCTTTTTTTCCTGCGGCAATTGCCTCAACAACGGTATTGGGTCCGGTGGATGCGTCTCCCCCTGCAAAAACCCCCAAAAGATTCGTCGAAAATGTTTCCGGCTCCATTTGATATATCTTTCCTTCACGGATTTCAATCCCCATGGAGACGAGACCTGCGACATCCGGTTCTTCCCCTATGGCAACAATTAATGTGCCTAAAGATAAAGTGAATTCCGTACCTGAAATCGGCCGTGGGGTTCTTCTGCCGGTTTGATCCCGTTCACCTAAATCATTCCTGATGCATTCAATCCCGGCAACAACCCCATCTTTCGAGAGTATCCTTCGGGGAGAAACTAACGTTTCAAGTTTTACTCCTTCCTGAAGGGCCTCTTCTATCTCCCCTTCAAAAGCAGGCATTTCCTCTCTTGTTCGGCGGTAAAGAATCGTTACCCGCCTGACCCCCTTTTGACGAAGCGCGACCCTTGCGGCATCAACGGCAGAATTCCCTCCTCCAATAATCCCTACATGACCTTTCGAAAGATTCCCCCCCCTTAGATTAAAAGCCTTTAAAAACTGAATTCCCGAATAAACCCCCGGAAGGTTTTCTCCATCAATGCGGAGCCTTCGGCTTTTGTGAGCCCCCAGAGCGAGGAAAATGGCCTTAAAACCATCTTTAAAGAGGTCGTCAATCGTAAATTCTTTTCCCAAAGACATGTTCAACTTGGGGGTGATGTTTTCATTTAACAGCGCTTCTACCTCCCTGTTCAATATTTGTCTGGGTAAACGATAGGCAGGGATGCCGCATACGAGCATCCCTCCCAATTGTTGCTCTGCCTCAAAAAGGGTAACTTGATAGCCCTTGAGAGAAAGGGCGTTCGCAGCGCTTAACCCCGCAGGTCCTGATCCAACTACCGCCACCCGTTGCGTTTCTCCATCCTGTTTCACAACCCTGAGGGGTTTATAAATGGGAGGTTCAGTTCGATCCGTGATAAACCGTTTCAGGGCCCGAATGGCGATCGGTTGGCTCCCACTCATGCCTGTTCGACACTTCTCTTCACAAGGGTGATGGCAGACCCGGGCACAGACCGAAGGAAAAGGATTGGCGTCCCGGATAACCTGATAGGCTTCTTCATACTCCCTCCGTTGGATATGGGCGACATAGCGCCAGGCTTCTGTCCCCAGGGGACAGGCCGTCTGGCACGGAGCTCCCACTAAATCCTTACAAACAAAGGCATCACACCTCTTCTGCAAAATATGGCGTTCATACTCGTGACGAAAGTATCGGAGTGTGCTGAGAACCGGATTCGATGCCGTCTGTCCCAAGCCACAGAGAGTGGTGTCTTTTACAATGTGGGCCAGTTCTTCGAGAAGTGATAAATGTTCAAGGGTTCCTTTTCCCCTGGAAATGTCATCGAGGATTTCATACATGCGTTGTGTGCCTTTGCGACAGGTAAAACACTTGCCACAGGACTCGCCTTTCAAGAAGTTCATGAAGTATTTGGCGACATCCACCATGCAGGTATTTTCATCCATAACGATCATGCCGCCGGAACCCATGATGGACCCTGCTTTTTTCAGACTCTCGTAGTCAATAGGCAGGTCAAACTTAGATGCAGGGATGCACCCCCCGGATGGGCCGCCTGTCTGCACGGCCTTAATTTTAGCTTTGCCGACCGAACCTCCACCGATATCATAGACCACCTTGTTGATGGTTATTCCAAAAGGAACTTCTACCAATCCGGTATTCTTGATCTTTCCTACCAAGGAAAAAATTTTGGTTCCTGTATTTCCCGGCACTCCTACCTTGGCATACTGTTCAGCCCCCTGGTTGATAATCAAAGGCACATTGGCCAAAGTTTCCACATTATTGATACAAGTGGGATGGCCCCAGAGTCCTTTCTCTATGGGGAAGGGTGGACGCTGGCGGGGCTCTCCGGCCTTTCCCTCAATGGACTTGATCAATGCCGTCTCCTCGCCGCATACGAAAGCGCCTGCTCCTCTGACGAGTTTGAGGTTGAATGAAAACCCGGTTCCGAGAATGTCCGAACCCAGCAGGCCGAGTTGATAAGCCTGACGGAGGGCGATGACGAGGTGTTTGATGGCAAGAGGATATTCGTTGCGGACATAGAGGATGCCCTCGTTTGCTCCGGTTCCGTAAGCCCCGATGAGCATTCCCTCGATGATGCTGTGAGGATTTCCTTCGAGAACGCTGCGGTCCATGTAGGCGCCCGGATCGCCCTCGTCGCCGTTGCAGACCAGGAATTTACCATGGCCATTGGGTTGTCCGGCGAGCATCTCCCACTTCAGCCCTGTGGGAAATCCTGCCCCGCCGCGACCGCGAAGCCCGGAAGCCTTGATCTCTTCAATGACCCATCCGGGATTTCCTTTGGAAAGGACTCTGACCATTGCCTGGTATCCGCCATGCTCGATGTAGTTATCAATGCGGATCGGGTCGACTTTTTCGTTGAAACCAAGGAGGGTCCTGACCTGATTCTTGAAAAAAGGGATCTCATCCTGCGTTTCAATTCTCTTTCCGATGATTGGATCCGCAAAGAGGAGATCCTCTAGAATTGTATCTGCGGCCACTGCCTCAACAATTCGGGCCATGTCCTTAGTGGTCACCTTTGGGTAGAAGGTTCTCCTGGGCTCCACGAGGACCGATGGCTCCATCTCGCAGAATCCCTGGCAGCCGGTGATCCGTAGTCGGACCCTCTCTGTTAATTTTTTTCCCAGGATCTCCCGTTTGGCAATCCGGATGAGGTCATTGGCGCCGCTTGCCTGACCGCAGGTTCCTGCAGAGATGATGATTCTTGGAATGGCGGGGTTTCGGTTGGTAACCAGACGTGATTGTAGCGCCAAGAAGTTGTCAATTGTTTTAAGAGTTTCCGTTGGCTCTTTTCTCATTAGAAATTTACGCCTGTCAAATCGAGCATATGGCCTTTGCATCCCCGACGGGAGCAGATCTGAATCATTCCCCCTTCTCCACGAACCAACATCGGGACCATGGGGGCGCCGCAGGTCATACACTCCGAGGCGCCGATCAGCTCCGCATGGCAGTGGGGACAAAAGAAGTTGACCACCGTGTCCCTTGGCGCCTCATACTCCTGGTCAACAGAGAAGCTGCCATAAAGGCAGGAGAGCCTGACCCAGCCGTGTTTCTGTCTGAAGGACACAGTCACCCGAATCGAAGGATAACCATCAATATAATGGTGGCGATCCATAAGACTGTGATTGCAGCGGGGACAGGCGACTTCTACCGGAAAGATTCGCTCGTCTGTTTGAATATCCACTCTGTCAAGGCCAGCCCTGGCCTTATGAATAATCTCTTTTACCCTGGGGAAAGTGACATTCGAAAAATAGTGCCCATCCACTGTGACAATGGGGCCAAGGGCACAGGCGCCGAGACAGTTCACCGTCTCCAGGGTGATCTCCCTATCCTTGGTGGTCTCTCCTGTTTTGATCTCTGATTGACGCTCAAATTCCTCGGCAATACGGGGCCCGCCCCGGACATGGCAGGCTGTGCCCAGGCAGACGGAGACGAGGTGTTTCCCCCTTGGCTTCAGACTGAAGGCTTTATAGAAAGTGGCAACGCCATAAATATCCACAAGGGAGCGTCCAGTCTTCTCGGCCACGATCCTCAGTGCTTCCTCTGGCAGGTAACTGTATTGAGCCTGGATGTCCTCCAGAATGGAGATAATTCCAGCCTTCTTCCCTCCCTCATGATGATCAACGATCTCCCTGATATGTTCCGGGTTCATTCCTTTGCTCGCTTATAAAGAGTTTCTTAGAAAACATTCAAGCTCTTAGGGTTACGGTCAGGAGGCCCGTTTCGGTTATCGGTTACGTGTAAAAAATTAAAAGACGATAAACGATGCCTTTTTTAACGATACGGGTTTCGTTACCCTTACCGTTACACTTCTATTTTTTTAGCAATACTCCTCACAATGCCACACCCCTCCCTCCGGTTTCGGATAGGTGCAGGCATTGAGGTTCTCGCAGTAAGGGCATAAGCCTCTTAAAATGGACAGACTTTGAGCGTCGGGAATTGGTCCTGAGAAGCGATTCACAGAGGGTTTTTCCACACACTTCATCATCTGGTTCAGAGGGGGAGAGATTCCATCAAACTCATCGCACTGGAGGACCGGCCTTCCGGAGTCTCTTGGATAGGTGCAGGCCGGAGCGTAACTGCAACATGAGCAGAGCCCTAAATATTCTGTGAGGATTTTTCCCTTTACCCCGTTAGAAATAATATCCCGCTTATCTGCATCGGAGACTAACACTTCCCTGGAATTTCTAACGGGGTTTACTACTTTCAGCTCCGATATGGTCTTCCTCTTCATCCTGCACCCTCCTTTGCGTCAATAGGTAACAACTTGGATAGTGCAAACTCTTTGCCAGCGGAGGCGGCAAAGGGGGAATGGAGACGGATTATTAGAGGGAGAGTCAAAAGCGGAGTCAAAACAATAAATTAACTGTGGAAAGAAAGTTTACTTCTGACAGAACTGCATGAAAGAGTCCTCAAAAAAAGAGGATATGAGTGGGGAATTTTGAACCACCGGGGAGATTTCTCTCCGAGAGTTTTGAGAGGAGTCTTTTCCAAATCGAGTGGGTCATATCTGCTTTTTCTCCTCCCCTCTTTGGAAAAGAGGGGTCAGGGGAGATTTTATCAATCATACACAACCCCATATCCTTTCCATAACTCCGTCTATGTTTTCAAAAACATCCCTGTCCGAAAACCTCAGAACTTTTATTCCCATTTCTCTTAAAGCGTCGTCCCTTGCCCCGTCCTTTGCCTTACCAGTTTCAGAATAGTGTTGCCCTCCATCAAGTTCGATCACAAGATCAGCCTTCGGACAATAAAAATCAACGATATACTTTCCGATGATCTTTTGGCGATAAACCGGACGCCCCTTCAATTGTTTACGTCTCAATCTTAACCACAACCTGTTCTCAGCATCTGTCATGTTTTTTCTGAGATGCTGCGATAAGGCTTTCAACTGTTTATCATAGGAAAGCATTTGTTCTTAAAATCCCCCCTCGCCCCCCTTTGCCAAAAGGGGGGGTAATAGAGGTCGCTTTTTCCAAGGGGAGCAATAACGATGATGGCCATATTTTCATGAAGTATTTTACCCACTCGACTGGGAGAAGACTCTTTAAGAGGAGGAAGGTTTCTTCATTTTGTTGAGCTTATCTCTTAGGGTTTTGCGGTCAATCCCGAGGATCTCAGCGGCCCTGGTCTTGTTGCCGTTGACACTGGCCAGAACATTTTGAATATAATCAATTTCCACCTCGGCAAGAGTTCGGTTGAAACCATTCTCCCTCAGCGCTGAGAAGCGCATCAGGGAGGGCAGGTCAGGAACCTCGATGAGATCTCCATCTGTCATGACCACGAGACGTTGAATCACATTTTCCAGTTCTCTCACGTTGCCTGGCCAATGATAGTTTTTTAGCATTTGAAGTGCATTATCGGAAAACCGAAGTGTCGGTTTTCCCAATTCTTCGGCAAACTTATTTGTGAAAAAGTGGGTTAAGAGCAAAATATCATCCCCTCTTTCCCGCAACGGGGGTATTTCTATTGTGATCACATTGATTCGGAAGAAGAGGTCTTCCCGAAATACTCCCTTCTTGATCAAACCGGACAAGTCTTTGTTGGTTGATGCGAGAATCCTCACATCTACCCTTCGAGAACGGCTGGATCCAACCATACAGACTTCCTTATCCTGGAGCACTCGTAGAAGTTTTACCTGCATTGAGAGGCTGGTCTCGCTGATCTCATCGAGAAAGATACTTCCTCCATCAGCGGTCTGGAAGAAGCCTGCCCTGGTTTCAGTGGCTCCGGTAAAGGCCCCTTTGATGTGGCCGAAAAGTTCACTCTCCAGGAGCTCGTTCGGGATGGCGCCGCAATTGACGGGAACAAAGGGAGCTGAGGCCCTCGGGCTATTGTAGTGGATTGCCCTTGCGACCAGCTCCTTGCCCGTGCCGCTTTCTCCAGCGATCAGAACCGTGGCAGAGGCGGACGCAACCTTTGCAATCGAATCCCTGACTCTTGCCATGGCCTCTGACCCGCCGATAAGTCCATAAGGGGCTGAAGCCCTTCCCATCAGGGGAGCCTTCGTGATCATCCGGAGGCGGAGTTTGTCGAGGGTTCGGCTGATGGCAGAAAGGAGCTCCTCATCTGTAAAGGGTTTGACAAGGTATTCTTCAGCTCCCTTCTTCACTGCCTCCACCGCTCCCTCCACGGTGGGGTAGCCGGTAATCATCATCACCTCGGTCTTTTTAAAGTTTTCCCGGACATGCCTGATTAAATCAAGACCGCTGACCCCAGGCATTTTGAAGTCCGTGACGACCAGGTCAATGGGTGTCACGTCAAGTATTTTTATGGCTTCGGCTGCATGAGAGGCAATGAAAGTCTGGTATCCCTGGGATGTCAGATTTCTCTGAAGCACCTCCAATGTATTTGGGGTGTCATCAACGATTAGAATCCGTTCTTTCCTGACTGAATCTGCCATTTATTGACCCACTTCAACCTCTTGCGAACCCGTAACGGGTAATTGAATCTCGAATCTTGAACCTTGATTGAGTTTACTCTCAATTTTGATGGAACCTCCGTGCGATGTCACAATTCCATGAACAACAGGCAGTCCCAACCCGGTTCCCTGGCCAACGTCTTTCGTCGTAAAAAATGGAGTGAATATCTGCTTCATGACCTCTTCGTCCATGCCGATGCCCGTATCTTCAACGATGAGCGAGATGTGTTCTTTGCCGGCAAGAGTCCGTATGGTCAATCTGCCGCCTGTCTCCATTGCCTGGAAAGCATTGATGATCAGATTGATAATCACTTGATTCAACTGTGCCGGATCGGCCGGGATCTCCGGCAGGTCGGGAGAAAGTGAACGGAGAAGTTCAATGCCCTCATTGGCGCACCGGGATTCAAAAAAATGGATCCCCTCTTCAACCAACCGATTCAAATTTACATTGGTCTTTCTTGGAGGCAATTTTCGGGCAAAGATCAGGAGCTTCTTGACGACTGCCCGTGCATTCAAAGAAGCCGTCAAGACCTTTTCGATGTCCCATTCCGCCTGTTTGGGTAGTCCCGGGCATTTTTTTGCAAGTTGGGCAAACCCCAGGATATTCCCAAGAGGCTCATTCAGTTCATGGGCTACACCTGCAGAAAGTTGTCCGATAGTGGCCAATCGCTCAGCATGTCGAAGCTGCTCCTGGAGCTCCAATTTTTCCTGCTCAGCCTGTCTCCGCACGACAATAATTGCCACCTCTTTTGCAACCGTATCCAGAAGATTTCGTTCCTCTCTCATAAAAGGGCCTTCATCGAGTTCCGGTCTCTCCTCACCATAGAAGATCTCAACTTGTCCCCGTGCTTCTTCATTGACAACGATATCCGCAGCCTGCCTCCATCTTCCCTCTTGGAAGTGAGGGGTTGAATACGAATGACCGTCCATGACGATCCGGGCACAGGCGATCTCAGGGTATAGCCAGGCAGAAGGGAGTAGTTCGACAATACCACGCAAAATTCCTTCCAGCGTTATTCCGGGCCGGGAAACCAGACGAGCGATACCGTAAAGGCACGTCAGTTCCTTGACGCGTTCGCGCAAATCGATCTGGGCATCCCGGTGTGCTGCGGCAATTTCAAGACTCCGGGCGAGGCCTTCATAGAGTTCTATCTTATCCTTTTTAAAGTAGTTGATGGCTTTGCTTTTCAACTGCAACAATCCGATACTTTTCTGATTGACGGAGAGAGGGATCAGGATAAGGGAGGGGTGATGACCGCTGATTTTGAACTCTCGATCATGCGAATTTTTAAAGGTTTTCAACCGAAGGGAAAATGGTTTTTTCGAATGGCCTGTCAAGAAACTTCCATTTTCTGTTAACAGAGGAGAAGGTTCAACCTGACCCCGGATGATGTTGTTGCAAAGACAGATTAGGTCCGGATCATCCTCCGGCCCAGGGATGATCTCTCCGTCCTCATTTTGTGCGGATGATCTGATTCCAAAAAGGAAGGGGTTGGGGGGATGGCGCTTCACCACGCTACGGAAGTATTTACCATGGTCCTTCAGCCACAGCTCAACCTCATCGGCCCCTGAAAAGTCGAGTATCATTCGAGAAACTTCCCGTTGGAAATCAGGCCTAAGAAACCCCTGGTTGGCAAGAAGTAGTATTTGATGGGATAGTGTTTGAAATTCTTTAGCCAACTTATGGAAGGAAACATTTCTATGGAGGTGTTTTGACCGATTCATCCTGATTGCCTTCTAAAGAGCAAATAATATTGCCGTATTTATCCCACAACTGGAGAGATGGCTCATTCATTCAACAGACAGGATAATTTTATCTTAAATTTCAGACAAAAGAAAGGAGGAGCCCAAATCCCGATATAGAAAAAATAGACGTAGCCAACCATGAGGATTTAGAGAGATTTTTTTAAAGGAAGAATTCCTGATTCTTCAAATCGTCTCTTTATCCCGTATCACTAAAGAACGCCCCAACAGGGCATGGCCCTTTTTCAGCTTTTGAGGAAACTACCCCCTTGACCTTTCTCTTTCCGCTATATTCGTCTCTGTTTTTCACCCATCTGGACATAAACTTAACTCGAAAGATTTCCCTCGAATCTTTCTAAACAATTCCAATTTCTCCAGGTCAATCATTAACTTCAAAACCATCTGTCCCGCGTGTTTCACAATCCGCCCCGCCACCTGCACCATCTTCCAACGAAACGTAGTAATGGTATGCTTCATCCATGATTCTGGACAAGAAAGCCGTTTGAACCCAACAAAGAGATTGTAAGCAATGATCCCAATCCTGAAAAAAACAGCATTGGCATGGGTCTGCCCACAGGGCATCCGCTCCATCCCAAAACCAATCTTTATCTCCTTATTAAAGTTTTCTGCCTGTCCCCTCTGGTTATGCCACTTCAACACTGCTGCCGTATCCTTCTGTTCCTCTAACCAATTCGTCGCCACTGCATGATAAAAATAGGGAGCCCCTTTGACCTCAAAAAGCTCCCCCTGTCTCCGGATCTCTCGCTTTACCACCAAACGAAAAGCCTTCTTCGTTTCATTCATGCAATGCACTGTCTCCGCCAACTCATACCCACACCCCCTCACCGGTTCCTTCCATTCCCCTTCCTTTATCAAACCAATCAATGCCTTCACCGCTTTGTCCTGATCCGCTGTAACCCCATACTTCACTCCATCCTCCTCTAACTGATTGAAAAGACCCGCTTGATACGAGGCGCTGTCCGCTCGATAGTTCCCTATTCGCTTCCCTACCGGCATCCGCTTCTTGCACTGAAGGTAAAACTCCTTCTGCCCAAAGGCCGGCGCTACATTACCCTCCCGAAATTCGTCATACACACATACCGGAGTCTCATATAAAAACCCTGCCACCGGCATATACCCCTTATTCCAATTATAGGTGAACAAGGCATCCGCCTTCTCTCCTATGATCTCCGTCGCATCCGCATCCAACGTGTATTCCTTGATCCCGTCTCTTCTCAAAATCCTCTCATTGATCTTCCCCCTCACCCGATCCAGCCCCTTTAATCCTGCCTCCCCTCTTTTCGGATCTCCCATCCTCCTTAGCCAATCCCCTACGGTATCAGGCTCTGGAATCTCATCACGACCAATCAGCTTCATTAAGCCTTCCTCATTTTTTAGCTCCCTTAAATCCTCTAGGCTTCTCCCTCCCCCTTGCAACATTAAAACCACTGCATCCACAATCACCGAAGGATCAAAACCCCGATTGCTCCCCGGACCCGGAAGATATTGATCCGTCAGATCTCTCAGCCCAATTCCATGATTGAATTCCGCCATCAACGCCAGACCTCCGTAGGCCGTTAGTCTCTCCTTCGCCATTTCTATCTTGAATGGAAACACCGTTTGCTGTATCATTACCCTTAACCTCCTTTTGGTCTTTTTGGTTTCACCTTGCAGGTGATATTCTATATCACCGAAACCTTTAGATCAAAAGGAGTTTTTATTTTTTTTGAATTCCTATATCTTTTTTAGGGAGGAGGATGAGATTCATTCGAGGAGTTTCAAGGTAGAATTTCCAGACAAATGGAAGATGACAGGGCTGATGGATTTCTCCATCCCTGGAAGGCTCAAGGCCGAAAAAGATAGAATTCTACATTCTTTCGGAGCTTCACCGGCTTATTTCTGCTTCATGTCTTCAATAAGACAACCTGTTGCAAGAAATCAAGGCGGAAGGTCTCCCCCCTGATATGATGTCGATTACTCCACCTGTCGTATAAATTTATTAACTTATACCGGAATCGGCAGAGAGACCTCTTATCAGTTGACCGAGAGTGTCTTTTGCATCTCCCAGAAGCAAAATGGCATGGGTCTCCATATAAAGAGGATTCTCGACTCCTGAGTATCCAGGCTTATCATCAAAATTGCAGACCACGATGCTTTTGGCTTCATGGGTCCTTAGAATGGGCATTCCCGAGATTGGGGTTTCTTCCATACGGGTCGCTGCGGGGTTGACAACATCACATGCCCCGATGATAATGACCAGATCCGTCTCCTTGAATTCGTCATTGATTTCATTCATTTCGTAGAGCTTATCGTACGGGACCTCGGCTTCAGCCAGTAAGACATTCATATGTCCCGGCATCCTCCCAGCCACAGGGTGAATGGCAAACTTGACCTGTTTCCCAGACTGTTCAAGGAGATTAGCTAACTCCTTAACCTCAAACTGGGCCTGAGCGAGCGCCATACCGTATCCCGGAACGATAATCACCCGTTTTGCTTCCTTAGCTGTCTCAATGGCCACAGAAAATGAATCTTTCTTCAATGCCTCTTTGGAAAGAGATCCCTCGTTCACCATTGAAACGGCCAGCTCGGGTTGGGTCCTGTCCTTTGCAATCATTTGATCTTGATTTGTCGGTTTTCCCTGAGATCCTGCAAGAATCCTAAGAAAATTTCGATTCATGGCCCTGCACATGACGAGGGTGAGAATCGATCCGGAAGCAGCAACCGTCGCGCCACAGGCGACAAGTAGGCGATTCTCGATAATTACGCCACAAAAGGCGGCAGCCAAACCTGCCGTTGCATTAAGAAAAGAGATCAGAACCGGCATATCGGCGCCGCCGATTCGAATAGAGAAAACAACGCCCAAGAGAGCGGAAAGTATTACCAATATGACGAGATAGTAAATCCCCCCCTGTCCTTCAGAGTGAGCCGAGGCAGTGCCGGAGAAGATAATTATTAGAACCATGAGGACGGCGGTCCACCAATTATGATTTGGCAACAGCCATGGTGTTTGCCTCACCACATTGGAAAGCTTCCCACTGGCAATCATACTTCCACTGAAGGTCATTGCGCCGATGACCAGTCCCAGGAGCCCAGAAACCTTTCCGATGGATATTCCTGGAGTGACATGCCTTGTCAATTCGACAAATGAAACCAGAAAAGCCGCAATACCTCCAGCCCCATGCTGGAAGGCCACCATTGCCGGAATTTGAATCATATTAACTCTCATGGCGATTCGCCAGCCCACCACGGAACCAGCCATCAAAGCAATAATCACAACGTGAGGTTCGAGAATCCTATGCTTCATGACAATCGCGATTCCAGCCAAGGCCAATGCCAAGGCTGCCGTGAGATTGCCTCTTCGTGCGCTCTTGGGCGCTCTGAACTGACCAATTCCCAGCAGAAAAATAAGGATGATCGCGAAGTCAATTAAGAGACTGAACCAGAAATTCATCGAATATTCTCCTTTCGTTACCACTCCGGGGAAACCACTCTTACGACCTTGAACAACTCAACATCGAAGACATTCTTTCAATCTTTTTTGAATAGCTTAAGCATCCGGTCAGTGATGACGAAGCCCCCTACCACATTGAATACAGCCATCCCTATGGCTATTGCCCCCAATATTTTCTGAGGGGCATCAGATGTAACAGTAAACAGGAGAAGGGCCCCAAGGATGGTTACCGCCGAGATCGCATTTGTCATAGACATCAATGGAGTATGCAATAATGGCGGAACACGTGAGATTAGGAAGTACCCGATTAGGAATGAAACGACAAAAACGGATAGCAGAATCATCAGTATAGTCATGGGTTCTTCATCCTCCGGTTGAATAGTATCTATCGGACTTGATTTTGCTGGACCTCAAAGGCTGATTTGTTAGGGTTCCGATGTGGTCCCATTCAGAGCTTTGAGAACGCCTTCATAAAGAATTTTACCTTGATATGTGACCAGGGAATTTTGAACGATTTCGTCCTCCAGGTCGAGATCGTTTAAGCCATTTTTAAATAGGGTTTTTACATAATGATAAATATTATTGGCATAAAGCCAGGTGGCATGGACAGGAATTCTGCCAGGAATATTTTGCAGGCCACAGATCAAAACTCCGTGCTTAATTATGTCAGCACCCGCTTCTGTAGATGTGCAGTTCCCTCCCTGATCAATCGATACATCCACAATGACAGAGCCAGGTTTCATCCTGACAAGCATTTCTTCTGTAACCAGAATAGGGGCGACTTCACCCGGCACTAAGGCGCTTAAGATGACTACGTCAGCCTCTTCCACTAAAGGGCTCAGGGCTGCCCTTTCTTTTTCCAACCAATCGCTGGGAAGAGCTTTGGCATAGCCCCATTTCCCAATAGACAATTGTTCAGGCGCCTCAAAACCCCCGATCTTTGCCCCTAAGCTCATGGCTCCCTTCCTCGCGTCTTCACGAATATCTACAGCCGTCGTGACGCCACCGAGTCTTTTGATGGTGGCTAAGGCCTGAAGGCCCACGACACCGATACCGACTACCAAAAAATTTGCCGGTTTTATTGATCCTATGGCAGTAGTGATCATAGGAACAAACTTTGGCAGATAGCTGGCGGCGATGAGGACGGATTTGTAACCGGTTACTGTACTCATGGAGGTGAGGGCATCCATGGTCTGGGCACGGGATATACGCGGAATGCCATCCATCGTGAATGAGATGATCCCTTTGTCTCTTAATTTTTGGATCATTTCATGATTCGAGGGAGCTGCCGGGTGCAGAAAGGTGATCAGAATGCTTTTCTCTTTCATTAATTCTATTTCATGCCTCCCGGACTTTTCATTGTACAGGGGCTGTTTCACTTTCAGGATGACATCTGCATTCTGATACAAGGATTCAGCGTCCGGCATGATCCTCGCGCCGGCTTTTTCATATTCCAGATCTTCACAGTGAATGCCCTCGCCAGCAGATGTTTCTACCAAAACGTTAAAGCCCATCTTGATGAATTTTTGGACTGTTTCAGGTATTGCTGCAATCCTTTTCTCCTCGGGCATAATTTCTTTTGGAATTCCAATGTTCATCATGTACCTCCGTTCCTGTTTACCCCTTTAGAAATAATGCCCCGCCTGCGTGGTCGGAGCCACCCCCGCCGTGCTCGCGCACCCCGCCTGAGGCGGGGCAGATCGGCGCGGCGAAGGGCCGCTCGGTTTCGAGTCGCAACGACTGGAATTTCTAATGGGGTTTACCTGGGGGTTGATTCTCCTCCATAGGTTTTACCTTCTCTGACGATCTCAATCTCCCACTTCGCCTTAATGGAATTCAACGATTTCGTAACGGCTTCATGAAAAATGGGGGGTTCTGGCGACTTCAACATGTCCACCATCTTACGGACAATTAAAGTCGGATTAAGGTTGTGATCATGTTTACGATCTTGCGGTATCCGAGGAACCAAACATTCCAGGGTCTCCAAAGCGAGCATTCTCGCATTCAGGTGGACGTTCCGGTCCGTCATGATTCTCGATACCTCCAAAAGGAATTCATTGGAGGGCTGACTTATTTCTTTTGCGTCCTCCAGGACTTTTTCGAGGAGCCTCCAATTTTGCCCATATCTTAATATCCTTGCCAGTCCAGTTTGGTGCTCATCCAGTTTTATCGATTCTTTTAGACTGTCGAGAACTTCCAGAACCTTGTCCCATTCCATTAGATTTCCGAAGATATCCGAATTCAAAGTGAATCCCCCCTTTATTTTATGGATTTTCCCTTTAGAAGAATATGACCACATCGGTTGAACTTAACCTTAATTGTTTGTAACACTTTAGTGCTTTGAAAAAACTGATCTAATCCCCCTTCATCCCCCTTTGTCAAAAGGGGGAAACCTTTCTCCTCCCTTTGGAAAAGGGAGGTTGCCTGCCTGCGCGAAGCCGCTTCGGCGAAGGCAGGGGAGGGATTTTACAAGACGATTTCAAACAACTAAATTGATACAAAATATTTTATTCGTCGAAGAAGGCTCTATCAAATGTCCACATCGTGGGTAAACCATTCTATGGGTTAGGGCCCCGATCATCATTGCTAAAAATAGGATCAGCCGCTTTCTCCAATCTATTTGGATTGAATTCATAAATTTATCATGAGTTTCGGAGGTTGAGGGGTGGACAAGATGTTTCCTCATCAGAATTAATCACCAAAATGGGACACTTCAATTTAGAGATGACATCAGAGCATAATCCACAATTTGCCTCATCCTTTCTCCACATTTTAAGAAATTCACCCTGAAGAATGACGAGGTCTTGCACACCGTCTTTAATCTCATTGAAAACCATCTCCCACGGCGGAACGGTGATTATCTTAAAATCATACGGAATATCCATTCTGGTAAAGTAACTTTTTACCCTCTCCAAACATTCTTTTTCCTCTTTCACCCAATGGGTTAGGGTATTGAAGCCTAATCGCCCCTTAAAAAGATCGGTGAGGTAGGAAACAAAGATGACCTTTACGCTCGGCGAGCCTTTCTGAATGAGCTGAAAGGCATCCAAAATTGATACCGAAGCCTCCCTTGTTGCACCGGCAATGATCAATATTTTAGAAATCATCATTACGTATCCCCTTCAAGCCCATCCTTTTCATCAGGGTAGGAAATGAGCTGGTTCCCGCAGTGATGGCAATAAAAACTTCTATCAACTATCATCAGAATCTCTTTGGTCTTAGAAAAAGCGTTCCTGCAGATTGAACACTCTAACCTTCTTCCTTTTCGTAATCAGGAAAATCTAAAAAGTTTTTTAAAAAACCGAAGCCACCAATTTGTTTCCTTCCAATTCGATGTTTTGAGTTTATACATGGGGCACTCTTGATATGCAGAAATCGAAAGACAGAACATTTTTAAATGGGCCGAACTCGGTGCATAGCCAAGCCGCTCCTTGGGGCCACAAACTTTTAAAGGATTCCCCGAAGTCAAACCCAGATAAAGAGTGCAGGGCATGAAACTTAACCTCCTATGATTTTTTCTATGGATGAGAGCATCTCGTTAATATCGAACGGTTTCACGTAGTAGGCCGCGACTTCATTCTCTTTCCTTTTTTCAGGATAAAGATGGGGAAAAGCCGTCATCACGATGATGGGAACGTCTTTCATGTTTTGGCGGATGAATTTGATCAGATCGATCCCTGAAAAAGAAGGCATCTTTATGTCTGTAAGGACCAGAGCCGGCTTTTCTGCTTTCAGCCTCTCCATAGCTTCGAAACCATCTTTGGCCACCCAGACTTGAAATCCCCTTCCAACAAAGAACCTTTTCAATATGTAAAGAATTGTTTCGTCATCATCGACGACCAATATCTTTTTCTTATTTTTGTGAAAGCCGTCTGTCGCTTTTGGGGATTCTTCTTCCAAAGGCGCCCCTCTCCTCTAATAAGTCTCTTGCAATGACGATATTCCTAATGCCTGAAAGTTGGATGAGTTTTGCTAAATCCGAGAGACTATTGTCTTCCCTCTTGTTCCAAAAAGTTAAGATCATGGGAAGATTGACTCCTGTGACCACATCAATTTTTTCACTGTTTAAAAATGAGAATGCGATGTTTGATGGAGAACCTCCGAAAAGATCGGTCAGAAGAAGGACGCCATCTCCTCGAGACACTTGTTTAACGGCATCCGAAATTCTCTTCCTCGCTTCAAAGGCATTCGTTTCACCATCGACTGAAACCGCAGTGATGCCTTCAATTTTTCCGACAATATACTCTGCTGTCGCAATCAATTCTTTTCCGACAAAAGAATGCGCGATGATTACAGCGCCAATCATTTCAAAAAACGCCCCTTTTTCTTCAAATAAATATGCCTGTATGAGGCCAACTTCCCCACCGGGGGTATGCGTAGTTCATTTACTGCCGTCGCCTTCTGAAATTTTCCATTGGCCTTGGTCATCGTCGCCTCTTGCTATCATCTTCTGTCCTTCCAATTGGGACAGAGTTTCACGTACTTCATTAAGGGAGATACTGCCTTCAAACCTACCCTCCTCCCCTAACTCGTACCAGATATCTATGGTGGTGATGGTCCGATAATCTGTAATGATTTGTAAAACCATTCTTCGCAGATCAACTTCTCGCTGAGAATTTTCATCCATCATGATAAGCAATGCTCCCCTTGACGATCGATCGGTTTTTTTCATCATCCCACCCCTTTTTACTCATTGAAGGTGAGTAGTTTAGTCAGATTTGAATTTTTAATCTGTCATAGAACGTACTCGTAACATCCTTCATGAAATTAAGAATCCTTCTTTGCAATCGGTAATAAAAGATCAGAAAAATAAACCTCAACCGGACAAGCAGAAGGTATGATGACCACACTGCCTTGTTGAAGAACCATCCTCTTCTAATAAGGAAAGATAAGAATGACATGTTCATCTTAAACCCTTTCCCCTAAATTGCCGAATAAGAATAGCCTCAAGACAGCGTTGTCTCCTTTTGCTGATTGATCACCAAAACAGGGCACTTTGGCCAGTAGATGGCATGGGCGCATAGCCCAAAATTCTCATAGGTCTCGCTCCAGATTCTAAGAAATCGACCCTGAAGGATGATTAGGTCCTGATCCCCATTTTCGATTTCGTAAAGGATTCGTTCCCAATCGGGTGTAGTAACGAACTGGAAGCTACAAGGGATGTCCATCCATGTAAAAAGATTTTTTGCCGACTCCAAAATTTCTTTTTCCTCTTGCATCAAAAAGAACAAAGCATTAGGGCCCAAAGGATCAGCTTTTTTTTCGGAAAGAACAGACAAAAATGAAAGAAAGAAGACCCGTAGGCCCAGTCGGTCTTTTTCGAGCACCCCAAGAGCATCCAATATTGGCGCCAGAGCCCTGCTGGAAGCGTCGGCGACAACTAAAATTTTAGATGCCATGCTGAAAAACGTCCTATAAAAGAACTCTTCTGTTTCCTGTCGGGTTATCTTTCTCCCAAGACAACTTCTGTCCCGGTATTTCATTTGCTCTTAGGATATTTTTTCTGCAGGCTATCTGTACAGAAATTGCCAGCCCCGCTCCAACCATTTATAGGTCTCCCTGTCATAATCCAAAAAAGTAAGATGCGAATATGATGCCAAAAACCCAATTCAAGCATCAAAATAACATTTTGATTTAATTAGATATTTTCCTCATGGAATTTTGAGAAAAGAACTATTTACTTGTTGGCTGGTCAAGTTTATTCGGAGAAAAGGATTGGGCAGGGGATACTTTAATTAAACCCTTTGATTATAAAGTGATCAAAGATTGAACAAGGTTGGTGGTTTATCAGCAAAAAATTTAGGGATTTCAAGATAGTAGCCCGTATTTTTCTATCCGATGGCGCAGACTACCCACATACAGGCCGCCGTCGTCAGACCTCGGATCGAATCTTTGTATCGGAGAATCACTCCTGCCCCCAAGAATCCCATGCCTGTGATCGCCTGAGCAGCGATTCGGCCAGGGTCCCCTCGAAAGAGTTCTCCTCCAGGTTTCATTCCATATTTGAAAAGCAGGTGTTCTGAAATAACCATGATCAAGGCGGATCCCAAGGAGACGAGGGAATAGGTTCTCACCCCTGCTTCCCTATCCGTGGATCTCTCGCTCCAAGCCAATTAATCCCCCCAAGATGGAGGCCAACAACAGTCTGAGAATGATTTGTAGGTCATTAAGCATTTCCCCTCGTGTACAGGGGATTCTTGCGCAATTTAATCCTTAAAGGCATCCCATTCAAAATATCCATAGTTTATTCAGCCCCCTAAAGGACACCAGCCTAACCCTCATTTCCATAACTTTAGAGGACACTCTCATCCACCCATTTATAAAGGACCCACCCCCTGCTTATACGTTCAACCCTTGTGCGAATTCCTCTGTCCTCGAGCCATTTTTGCCAGGATTCGATTACCCTCGGAGGAATCCGAACACCATCAATAATGGATCTTCGATCTTCGGGAATTGGCTTTGTGAATTTTACCCAGGCCATTTGATTATTCCTCTTTTCAATGTTTCAATTTCCTCATGAAATCTCGTAACAATTTCAACCCAATAACCTCAAATCAAAGGATAATTGAAGTTGCCCATTTCAACCAGTTATGGCTAACAATATTGTATGTTATTTCTATGACTCAGCCTCTCTTTCATCATTGCAGAAGTATTATTCGGCCTACACCTGTCTGGGGCGGGGCAGCTTCCCCTTCTCCAAATCTGTTTGGGATCGTCATACTCCGCGCACACGGGAGGACAATCCGTGCAGTAGACTATCTCTTGGCAATCTTCGCAATAATCGATGCCGGGCTTTCTATGCATTGTGGCCTAGAATATGTGAGACCAGAACGGTGCCAGCTTATCCACCATCTCGTTAGCCTTCTGGTAACCGGCTCCGCTCTTTTTCAGACCCGATTTCTTCCATTTTGAGATAGTCTTTCTGGAACTCCTCCGTGAAGGGTTTACCGATGGAAACTGTCCGGGAGAGTCCAAACTTATTGAGGGACTGCTGGACTTGCTTAATTGTCAATCTGAGTCCTTCGACCAAGCTCTGGAAGTTTTCCGTCTCCTCAGCATAACTGATCGCTCTCTCGAGATTGTCTATGAAAGGTAAGATGGCTTTCATCAGATCTTCATTCGCAAATTTGGTCCATTCTTCTCTTTCTCTATCAAGTCTCTTCTTATATTTCTCAAAATCGGCTTCTAACTTTGCCCTATGAGCATAATATTCTTTAGCCTCTTTCTCCTTTTCTTCTATTATTCTTTTTAGTACCTCAATCTGTTCATTCTTTTCCGAGACCGATCCAGATTCGCCTAAAATCTGATTGCTACATTTCTGTTCCATATTCCTTCCACCTCTAGAGACCTTTTCTAAAAGTGATGAGATATGACCTCCAATGACTTAGCGATTACCTCATGAAAATTGGGGGGCTCCGACGAATTCAGAATATCCTGCATCTTACAAACGACTAGGGTCTTACTAAATTGCTTATCATTCTTACGAATTTTCGGTCTTCGGGGAACCAGAGATTCCAAGACCTCAACGGCAAGAATTCTTGCGTCAAGGTAGATGTTTCTGTCAGTCATAATATTAGTTACTTCCAAGAGAAACTCATCTGCGGGTTGATTGATTTCTTTTCCGTACTCAAGAACTCTCTCAAGGAGTCTGCAGTTTTGTCCATACCTCAATATCCTTGCTAGTCCGATTTGGTGTTTATCCAGCTTTTTCGATTTTTTTAGACTGTCAAGAAGTTTTAGAACCTGTCTCCACTCTCTTAGATTACCAAAGATATCCGAATTCAATGCTTGTTCCTCGCTATTTTATAGGTTGTATAGATAATGCCATGCTATCGGTTACTGCCTCTCCCTGGTCGTTCTATTGGATCGTAGCTAAGAGGGTAAGGCTTTTCTATTGACATTTCTCCTTTTAATCCGGGCTCTACTTGTTGATTTCTTGTCAATGAAAGTTTTATCGTTTACGTGAAAGGGACCTGATTCATTCGCCATTTTTTTATCCATTATTTTGTTTTATGTTCTAAATTTTTCGCTTTTGCCATTCTGCAATCAGCCATCGGCAATCTGCGAATAGTTACAATCTCCTTTCTAATACATAGTTGGCCAATATATGAAGGGCTTCTTTCTCCCTCAAATTCGGAAAGAGGTGAAGGTGTCTCTTTGCCCTTTCCACATATTCTTTTGCCTTTTCCCATGTATAGTGTAACCCATGGTAACGTTCGATGATCTCTACCACTTGGAAGAATGACTTCTTAGTAATCGGATTGAGCTCTACCGTCTCTCGGATGAAGGTCTCCTCTTCCTTATTACAATGGCTCAGGGTGAAGATCAGGGGGAGGGTGATTTTGCCATTCCGGAGGTCGATCCCAATCTTCTTGCCAAACTCCTCTTCTCTAGAGGTATAGTCGAGATTATCGTCGATCAATTGAAAGGCGATCCCCAAATCCACCCCGAAATCGGATAACGCCCCCTCTCTTTCTTCGGAAACATTTCCAAGGATGGCACCGATCTGCGTGGAGGCCGAGAAAAGGGGAGCGGTTTTACGAGTAATGATGGAAAGGTAATTCTCCTCGGTCAGGGAGAGGTCATTCGTGTTAACTAATTCCTCAAGTTCTCCTTCGGCCATGAGCCTGGTCGCCTTGGCGATGGTCCGGAGAATTTTTATGTTTCCATTCTCTACCATTAATGAAAAACACTTTGTAAAAAGGAAGTCTCCGACGAGGATACACGCCTCGTTACCCCACCTGCAGTTTGCGGACTCAATTCCCCTTCGTAACTTAGCCCTATCTACCACATCGTCATGGAGCAGAGTTGCCGTATGGATGAATTCAATCAGACTTGCCATAGAGATGTGGTCATCTCCTTGATATCCACATAATTTGGCAGCGAGCAGTAAAAGGATTGGCCGGAATCGTTTACCCCCGCTGAGTAGGAGATGCTCTCCGATGGCGGAAATGATGGGAACATTGTTTCTTAGATTCTTTCGAAACTCCTGATCCACTTTTTCTAAATCTTCCCCGATCCATCTAAGGACTGATTCTAATGATGAGATCTTTTTTCCCATCGGCGAAGATACACTATTTATTATATTCATATTAAACGTTCGTAATTTTCCATTGATCATCATCGCCTCTTATTATCATTTTTTGTTTTTTCAGTTGAGATAGGGTTTCATTGAACTCGGTACGGGTAAAAACATTTTTGAACCCATCGTCTTCCCCTAACTCATACCAGATATCCATCGTGGTGATCGGCTGGTATTCTGCTATGATTTGTAAAATGATCCCCCAAAGATCATCTTTTTGCTGAAAATTACTGCGGTTCATGACTTCCATGTCTCCTGTTGATGATCGATGAATGAACCTGTCTAAACATATACCTGTATCACTTTTAAAGTTCAGAAAGGGCATTTCCCCTTCTAAATATAAACTCAACCCATAGTCGTCGCTAAAGAATTCTCGCCCTAATCTTTTCTTCTTTTCTCCTCCTACTTTCCTCTGGCACGGAATCATCTCGATGCAGTACCTTTTTCTTATCTTCTTCTTACCTTTTTTGGCTGAACTAAAAATCCCGACGATTCAACCTGTTTGCTTCGGTTATGGGTACGCATGGCGCATCCACCAGCGCGGTTCCATTGAGTGTGAGGTGTGGCGTAACGGTGACAAACCTCTCCACTGATATGCTCACAACCGATACATTGGTCGACAATAGGAGTTTTGGTTACTATTTCCATGCTCTTTTACTCCTCCTTCTTTCTTCTTTTTTCTCTGCTACTAAGTCCCTACGGTGATAAGACAGAGACGACGCATCTGGTTTCTTGATCACTCAAATGGGGCATTTGATCTGTAAACAGCGCGTGAACACAACCCATAATTTGCCTCATCCACTCTCCACTGGTGACTCCAACATAATAAAAAGTCTTCTATCTTCGGCAATTGGCTTTGTGAATTTTATCCTGCTTACTAATGGGTCCATAATTGAATAGACATGGAGTGTCTCTGTGAGATCCTCTTTACTGGACTCCGGCTTCCGCCGGAGTGACGAATGAGTGGGTTCCTCTTCAGTCATTCCGGCGAACGCCGGAATCCAGCGACCTGACGGATTGAATCAAATGTCCATAATTAGCTTGAAAATAGCACCGCTAATTTTTAGGCAGCCTCGGAAAGCGGCTCAAGGATGACTTTAAATCCAAGGCTTTCCAGACGCTTCACATGGTGGCGCTGAACGTAAGCTGCATTGAGTTTGTTGAAATAGTCCGATCCTAATTCACGATAAGGCACTTGGTCCTTGAGAATATGGAAAATCATCACCAAAATCGCATGAGCAACTGCAACGATCGCCTTTTTCTTCCCGCGGCGGGGAACCAACCGATAGTAAAGTGCGGACAAATACGTCCCTCTCTTTTGAACGGCCGCCCAACTGGCTTCGATCAAATATCGACGCAGCCATGGGTTTCCCTTTCGAGTTTTTCCGCTTTTTCGTTTCCCGGCACCCTCGTTGTTCCCAGGACAAAGTCCCGTCCAAGACGCTGCATGCCGATGGCTGGGGAAACAGTTCATGTCTATCCCCATCTCCGACAAAACTCCCTCGGCCACTCTCTGATTAATTCCGGGGACCAAGTCCATCAATTCTACTTTCCTCGAAAAAGCGAAGATGCGGTTGCTCACCCCCTGACTGACTCGCTCGATGGCTTCGTCCAAGAAGTCAAGATGGGTAAGAATTTCAGCCACCATGAACCCATGGTGAGATCGGAAACGCCCCTCCAAGGCTTTCTTCAGCTCAGGCAACTTCTTGCGCAATCGGCCCTTGGCCAACTCCGACAACACCTGAGGATCTGTGCTTCCCGCCATCAGGGCCTCCAGCATCGCCCTTCCGGAAACCCCCATCACATTGGAAGCCACGGAAGCAAGTTTGATATTGGCCCCTTCCAGAAACTTCTGCAGTCGCTGGACTTGTCGCACTCGTTCATCGGTCAGGGATTTGCGATACCGCGTCAGATCCCGAAGGTCCCGGATGGGCTCAGGCGGAATGAAACTCCCTCTCAGCAATCCAGGGAAAGCAGATCCGCAATCCACCCACAATCCTTCACGTCCGTCTTTCGCCCTGGCACCCTCTTGATATGGGCTGCATTGACCAACAAAATTTTGGAATCCTCCTCCAAAAGATTGAAGACAGGCCTCCAGTAGATCCCGGTGCTTTCCATTGCCACATGGGTCACCTGATGGGCCTTCAGCCAGCCATGGAGAACCACCAAGTCCACGGTCATCGTCAGGAACGTCCGAATCTCCTTGAGAACTTTGCCTCCTTCCCGAACCAGAAGACAAGCTACCACGATCTCCTTGTGAACATCCAGGCCGCAACAGCGCTTGTAAATCACTTCCATCCCAGGCTCCTTTCTCCATTACCTCCAGAGGATGTCTTCGCGTTGAAGAATTTAGCTTGCGTGCTCCCAATTCCTATCGGGGCAACAGTTTTGGGTGCTTTAGGACATCCAGGTAATATTATGGACGGGCTCAACAGCACCAATTTGAAACCGACCTTCTGCCATGGAGATAACTTGAGAAAGTATAAGATAAACATTTTCATCGTTCGAGGGTGCCCTCTGGGCATGTAGTATTATGGACTGATTTGTATTTGACCATTACCTCTTGTGACGTATTTAATGCCCTGAGATTTTTCCTTCCGCATCCCTTGCTATTATAAGTCAGAAGAAAACTTAGATTCAGCACTTGCAGTTGATCCGTTTGATCCCTTCGGTAAGGAGAAGTTCGTAAATCTTCTCGATGACAGAGTCTCTTTCTCTTGATTCCAAATTATCATAACGGGATAATCCCCCATATCCCAAATCTGTTTGGGATCGTCATACTCCGCACACACGGGAGAACAATCCGTGCAGTAGACTATCTCTTGGCAATCTTCGTAACAATCTATGGCGGGCTTTCTATGTATTGTGGCCTAGAATATGTGAGACCAAAACGGTGCCAGCTTATCCACCATCTCGTTAGCCTTCTGGTAACCGGCTCCGCTCTTTTTCAGACCCAATTTTCTCCTTTTTGATAGAAGGTGACATTCCTCAATTCAGGGGATCGTCTGTCTTCGTATGGGCCAGTTGGGATTGTTCGGGTCCATCAGGCCCGCAAAAAAACGAGTAACGCCAAGGGCTAACATTTCTTTGGAATGTTTAATCCCTTCGATCTCCAGGGGAGTCAATCTGTTGGCGCCCCCTCCTGATCAAAGAGAGAGCGCCAACTCCACAACAATAAAAATGATTCCACTGATCACCTTCCGATAAACCCACTTTATTTCTTCGGGGCTTCGGCGGGTTTTTCAGCAGGTTTTTCTGGAGCAGGCGCCTCAGCGGGTTTCGCCTCCTCTTTGACCGCTGGCTTCTCTGCCTCTTTGCCTTTGCATCCAATTCCCATTGAGGCTAAATTGATCATCAAAGCCAATGCGAGTAGAAGAATAATTAACTTCTTCATATCCCTTCACCTCCTTTCTTGATCAACATGGAAACCCTCCTTTTTTTTCCTGATGAACCAACCTTCACTTTACCTGGAAAGGATATCTTTCTAAAGGCATTCGTTCTTCTGACCCCCGAATATCGGATGACGCAATGCGGCAAGATTGACTAAGTAGCTGACCATTTCTCCGTAAGAATAGCCCGTCAATTCCGCGGCTTGGACCATGCTATTTTTCGGGCTGATGTCAGGATTTGGGTTAAGGTCTAACACATTAAAGAGGTCGTCTTGGAGCCGGACGTCCACACGGGCATAGTCACGGCAACCAAACTTGCGGTAGACCGCCAGGACAGTCCGCTTAAGCCGTTCGTACTCAATCTCCTTCAATCTAGCAGGTAATCGAACTTGAATTTGTTCATAGTCTCGTGAGCCAGGACGAAACTTGGAATCGAAGGTACATAACCGATCCCGTACGTCTTTGAGTGCAGAAAAGTCCATTTCTGCTGGCGGTAACACCCGGGGAGCGCCATTACCCCATATGGAAACAGAAAATTCACGACCATCAATGAAATCTTCAACAAGTGCAGGTTGATTAAATTTCTCTAAAATATACCTGATCCTTTCGCTGAGTTCGTCAGGTGTAAGAACAACCGAGGTGGTTTCCACACCTAAACTGCAATGTTCTCTCGACGGCTTGACAATAGCCGGAAACCAGTTCCAACCATCGTACTCTGGGGACGCATAAACCCGTCAGGAAGGGGTAGGGATACCCCATTGATCCAGCAAACGTTTGACATTAGGCTTGTCCCAGCCAAGGGCTAATGCTGCCGAAGTTGAGCCAGTATAAGTGAAGTTCAACTCGGTAAGAGTGTGGGCCACCAGGGCTTCACTATTGGGTATGCCGGGCAAGGCTTCACACCAGTTAAAGACGATATGCTTGTTTGGGTCAAAATCACGGAGCCGTATGTATAAATTCGCATCATTAACAGGTACATTTGTGACCGGGTGCCCAATCTGCCGAAGGGTTGATTCAAGCTCAGCAACTCCTTCGAGCGCGTCTTCAATGTCAGGTGGTGCCCATGCAGGATCAACGTTGTGCAGGATCAATACGGGCAGATCGGTTCGACTGTTAACTACAGACATTCAATTCTCTCTCTGTATCAAAGAACCTATCCGGTTGTATGCATTACTTAAACCAGAATTGTAAATGTTTAAATATTTTCTTGATATTTAGAAACCCCGCCGGTTTTCTACATGAACTAAGATTTCTCACCTGTAGCTTAAGGTAAAATAACGATAGCCTGACTCTTACCAGGAAAAGCAGATGATATAATTGCCTTAATGTCCTATTCAGATTCCCATCTCTTCTACCTCCAGTTTTTTTAGTTTCCAATATGATGTTCGTGATCATTCACTCCAACAATTCATATAAAAATGTGACGACAAATTTCTCGAACTCTCGGAGCCCCTGCACAGTTGTGTATTCGTTATGGCTGCGCTGTCTGCCTCCATGTCCGAGCCTTCCTGGAGGCGACAGCAGCCGGAGGATTCTTGAAAAAACTAAATAAGGAGCTGCCCATGCGGCCCTTGTCCAAATCTCGGGATCCCTGTCGTGATACTCGTACGCTTCTATAAGTCTATCGTTGAGATCGCCTGCCAGAGAAATATTTTACACTTCAGGAGTCTGGACACTAAAGCCAACTTGTTTGCTTTTCTTGTCCAGAGTCTTCATGATGCTTCTCCTCTCTTCGCGGGGTATTTTTCTGAAGATATTTAAGATGGCTATTCCCCAAGAGGTCACTTATCGTCTCCTTCAATTCAGTTAAGTCCGAAGATTTTGTAAGAAAGGCGTCTGCTGCCCAGCTCATGAAGTCCTGCTTATACCCTGAATAGGCAGTATGGAGAATGATAGGAATATCTTTAAGCTGGCCAGCAATTCTTCCCAGGGTTTCCATACCATCCATGACTGGCATGACAATGTCCAGAATGATGATGTCTGGCTTGAACTTCATCAGGAGATGAATGGCTTCCTTCCCATTCTCTGCCGGGATTGGATCATAACCTTCCTCTTTCAATTCCTCACAATAGAGGAACCTCTGACTCTCTTCGTCCTCAACAACGAGGATTTTGGCCTTCGATTCCATAGCTCGCCTCCTTCCCAACAACACTCCTCATGGAGAACGATGGATCACTCTTTCGCATGAAACTTCATGGATTGGGGCCCTATTTTGTGGCCGCTCCATGAGACAGTGAACGCATAATCGAGCGTCAAATCCATCAAAAGTGCAATCGAACCCCTTAACTTCACAGAAGTAATATTGACCTCTATCATAAAAATACTCTGTCCTAACCTGGACAAGCCAGAACCAAACAGGAAACTTCACAATTCAAAAAGTTGAGATTTTCCAAAATGCCCTGGGATGTCCATGAATAGGCGCTTAAATGGTGGTCGTAAAAATATTGTGACATCGACGCGCACAATATTATTCCTAAGAGACTAAATGGGCACGCCGTTGTTTCCATTTTACCCCCACTTGTCGCCCGAATTGGTCTCATGCTGCGCTGACACTCGTACCGGCTTCCTGGTCAGCCTCGTCGCAGGTAAACTCAATCCGTATTCGGCCTGTTGTCAAGTCTTTACGCATAGTATGGAATCTCTTATGTTCGACATCATAGACCAGACCTGAAGCAGTATTTCCATTTTCTGCTTCCTTTCCTTGCACTCGTCTAAATAATCCCTGTGGAGCGTCATTTCTATTCTCTAATATCTTTTGGCAATTTGTTTCGTTTAACTCATTGGAAGGTTCTTGCATTTTTTTCATGACATATCTCACCTCCTTACGAATTGCTCGATAGCCGTTCACCTTCAGCCATCTTACTGCGAGAAAGGGGGGGTAAAGCAAATGGTTCTTTATACTCACGCATTTATTAAGGGTGAAACCCTCCTGGCTAGAATAGGGTCTCTTTCCATTCAAAAAAGAAAAGAGTCTATCCAAGCAATGATCACAGGATGATATTCTATCTACCGCTGCACGAAGCCCCTTGACTTCTGGAAACGGATTCTTGCACATCGGGCAAACCATTTCCGCTTTTCTTTCATAATCAGAAAACTGCATGAGTTGTTCAAAAAATCGTATCCATCTGGTCGTCTCCATCCTATTCGCCGATTCAAGTTTATCCATGACGCACTCCTCATCCCGATAATCCATACAAAAAGGTAGCCACAAATTTCTCGAATTCCCGGAGTCCCTCCGGTCAGGTCTTAGGCAACCACCTCTTTCACAGTCCATTTGTCTCCGTCCTCTTTGAAGATTCTTTTTCTATTTTCTAAATGGGAAAGAATATCATTCACTTCAGCGAGGGGGATACCGTCTTTAAATCTGTCGTCCTCTCCCAGTTCAAACCAGATATTCATCGTGGGAATGGGCTGATAGTGCGCTATGATTTCTAAGATGACCCTGGCAAGGCCATCATCGTGTTGTAAATGCCTATCTGTCATCATAATCGCCGCTCTTTTAATCATGGATACTGGAGTTCTTTATGTTTTACTCACCTGAATCGTTTATCGGACCACCATCGCTCTGATTCAGCCGCGATGCTCTCCTGTTTTCTTCCTCCATTCTCCTCTGGCATTGGATACAGTAGGGGGCGAAAGGAAGTATTTCTAACCGGTTCTTATCGATCTTTTCTCCGCATTCTTCACAAATGGTGTAGCTCCCTTCATCCACCCTTGCCAATGCCTGATCGATCTGCCTGAGCATGTTGGAATAACGTCTTACAAAGGAGACGCTCAAATGGCTGTCTAAACTCAGAGCACTGAGATCCCCCAGGTCTGATCCCGGGGACGCCTTCAATTCAGGGCCTTTGGTAATCCCTTCATTCAGCTCTTTGCTCAACCTTTTGAGGATTTCGCTTCTCTTCTTTAGAATCCTTTTTCTATAAGAGTCTTTAGAACGAACGGAGGTTCTCAGCATCATATGCTCTCCTCCTTTATAATTTAGTAGGCATTTCAAGGTCTCCTGCTACATCAAGTCTTAGGGTCGAACAGAGACCTCATAGGGTTCCTCTGGCCCGCCGATTATCCACACAGGATTAGCTAATTCGGTAATGGCCCCCAGTCCATAAGTTGACGGATGATCTTTTCGCCAGATCTTCGCAAATTCTCCTTGAATGATCAGGATATCATGCTCTTGTCGTTCGATCTCTTTCGAAACCGCCTGCCAATCAGAACCGGGCACTGTCCGGATATCATAGGGGATATCATTAATCGTAAAGTAGACCCTTGCCCTTTGTAGCGCCTCTTCTTCTCCTCTCATCAAGAGGGTAAGAATATTTCGCCCTAGATTCTCCATGAAAGTACCGGATATGCGAGAGATGAAGAGCGTTTTCACATGAAGCTCAGCACTGTGAATGGTATTAAGGGCCTCTATTATCTGATCCACAGCCTCCGTTGTAGCATCCGCGATGACCAGTATTTTTGAAATCATGGGGCATCATCCCCCCTCATTCTTTCCTTGTCGAGGTGTCTCTCAGGAACCACGATGGCTTATCAGATTTGGGTCCTTAACACAGAAACGTTTCCCCCGGTTGATTAATCAACAAAACAGGGCACTTTGGCCTAAAGATGGCATGAGTATATAATCCAAAATCCCTGGGGCTTTCGTTCCATATTTTAAGAAATCTACCCTGAAGAATGATCAGGTCCTGATCTCCGTTTTCCATTTCGTCAAGAATTTCCTTCCAGACGGGTGAGGTAATGTGTTGGAGACTGCAAGGGATATCCATCATTTTGAAATGATTTCTAACTTTTTCTAAAACATCTTGTTCCTCTTGAACCAAAAGGAATAAAGTGTTGGGCCCCAATGGCTCAACGTGCTTTTCAGAAAGAACTGACAGAAATGAAAGAAGGATAATCTGTGTGGCCAGTCTTTCCTTTTTGGCTACTCGAAGAGCATCCAGCATTGGCTTCAAAGCGTCTCTTGAAGCATCGGCAATGGCCAGTATTTTGTGAGTCATCATTAAATTGACCTTTCCTTTTTATGTTGAGTGACCCCCTGTGTTCACCTCACGAGGGAGAAAGGGCAGAATCTTTTCCAGAAGTTCAGTCCACCGATCGATTTTTGGCTTCCGATCAGATATCTGGAATTCATAAAAAGGGCAGTCCCTGTATAGCACCACAGAATGGCAGTAAAGGTCTGCATGGGTACCACTTGGTGCGCAAGGGATTGACCCTCTGGGGTTGCAAACTGTCAGCGGGTATCCCATTTTGACAACAAACATAAAGGGGACACGCCATGATTCCTTAACCTCTCCAATGTCGCTCATTCCAATCTAATCAATGCGAATCCCATGCCAACCGGTCGCTATCGAATCTGTGATAAGTAGCCAGTTTTATTAAACATTTTCTTTTCAACAATTTTCGGAAAATACCTTTCTTTTACCCATTGGTCATGTTCTGGCGGGAAAAAGTGTGAAATGAGATATTAGTCAATTAATCTGGCGGCTTATGATGTGCTCAAAGATTGAACCGGATTGATAGTTTAACAACACAGTAAATGAGGGGTATTAAGAGGAAAGCCGATATTTTTCTATCCGGTGCCGGAGCGTATTCCGACTGATTCCCAGCAATTTCGCTGCCTGGACTTGATTCTCCCCTGTTTCAGCGAGGGCTTTCTGGATAAGAAATTTCTCCACTTTCTCAAGAAGATTTGAGTGAAGACCGGTTCCCCAGAACCGAAGGATGTCAGAAAAGAGGGGATCGAGCATCTTGTTTAGGTTTTTCTCCAGCTGCTCTTCATTAGCGAAAGAAATTGCCTGATCTTCCACATCAAAAATAATATCTTCCTCGGTCAATACTTCCCCTTTGGCGAGGATGAGAGCCCGTTTGATGGTATTTGCCAGATCTCTTACATTGCCCGGCCAGGTGTAAGAAAGGAGTCTTTTGAAGATCGATGGATCGATGTATGAGACCTGAGTCCCCAGCTGGCGATTGTAAAGATGAAAAAAGTATTCGGTCAATTCTTGAATATCGTCCTTGCGCTCTCTTAAAGGCGGCAACACAATGGCCATGATCTTAAGTCTGTAGTAAAGGTCTTCCCGAAATCTTCCTTCCTTGATCAATTCTTCAAGTTTTCGGTTGGTGGAAGCCAACACTCGCACATCCACCTTGATCGTCTCATTACCGCCGATCCGTTCAAATTCCCCTTCCTGCAACACCCGGAGGATCTTTGCCTGGGTGGAGAGAGTCATATCCCCTACCTCATCGAGGAGGATTGTTCCCTTATTGCATTGTTCGAACTTCCCGATGCGTTTTTTGCTGGCCCCCGTAAAGGCCCCTTTTTCATGCCCGAAAAGCTCGCTCTCCAGCAGAGTCTCTGGGATCGCTGCGCAATTGATGGCAAGGAAAGGGCCTTCTTTTCTTCGACTGTACTGGTAGATCGCCCTCGCTACCAGCTCCTTACCGGTTCCGCTTTCTCCCCGAATCAATACGGTGACATCGCTTTCCGCTACCTGACCAATCAGTTTATAAACTTCCTGCATGGCCTTGCTTTTGCCGATGATTTGATCCGAATCCTCACTTTTTTGGGAAAGAGCGGGAATGGCTACAGCCCTCTTCATCAAGTTATGGGCTTCCAATCCTTTGGTGACGAGTTCGGAAATCTCCTCCAGTTCAAATGGCTTGAGGATATAGTCAAAGGCTCCAAGGCGCATAGCCTCAATGGCGGTTTCGGTTGTCCCAAAAGCGGTCATGATGATGACCGGCACCTTGGGGTGATTTTTTTTGATCTCCTGGAGGACATCCAGACCTGTCCGATCCGGCAGTTTATTGTCAAGCAGGATAAGGTCGGCCTCTTGCTCATAAGTGATCCCAAGGGCCTCTTTCCCGTTGTGGCAGGTGACGACCTGATAACCTTTTTGAGACAGAGTTTTCTTTAAAAAATGGCATAAGCTCAGGTCGTCATCGACGACGACGATTCTTTCCATGTTCCCTCCTTATGGACAGGCAACGAGAGGATAAACGAGGAGCCTTTTGCCAATTCACTCTCCGCCTCAATCTGGCCATTATGCTTCTGAACAATCGAATAAACGATAGAGAGTCCTAACCCCGTCCCTCCCTCTTTTGTGGTGAAGAAAGGGTCAAAGAGATAAGGTCTATCCTTTTCAGGGATTCCGCCTCCTGTGTCCTGGAAAACAAGCTGAAGAATTTTTTCCTGACTCTCCGGGACGGCCTTCAGCATCGAACGAATCGTCAACGTCCCCCCTTTGGGCATCGCCTCGATGGCATTAAGGATGAGATTGAGAAAGACCTGGCTTAATTGTTTGGTGTCCCCCTCCACCGGCGGGGGATCCTCTAACAAGGAGATTTTCAAATGGATACCGCTCGTTTTTACCTTGGCAGTCAATAGGGTCAGGGCATCCATCACCAAGGCATTGACGTCGGCCTGTTGGAATATCGGATCCTCCGGTCTGGCGAAATTCAGGAAACGCGTGACATTTTCGTTAATCCGATCGATCTCTTTTTTGATGATTCTAAAATCTTCCTTCTGATTTTCATCCAAATCTATTTCTTTCTCTAAAGACTGAATAAAAATTTTGATGGAAGTGAGAGGGGTTCGGATTTCATGGGCAATACCTGCGGAGAGTTGTCCAAGAGCGGCCATCTTTTCTGAACGAATAAGTTGCTCCTGCCTCTGTTTGAGAATATGATAGGCCTTCTCCAGCTCCCCATTAGAGGTCTTGACCTTCCCTTCAAGCTCCGCGTAGGCCTTCTTCAACCAATCGGCCATTTTATTGAACCCCTCGATCAACTTTCCAATCTCATCCTTTCTATTTGTCACCAGGGTTTTTTTAAAATTACCGTCCGCAAATGCAGTAACGGTTCTGCTCAGAAGTTTAATGGGGTTTGTCACTGTCCCGATGGCCCAATAGGATAAAACAAGGATCAATAGGGTTGAGATGATAAAAATGATGAAAGCCCTTTTAACCAAAACGTTGGTCTGATAAAAAGCTTCTTTCACATCTTGTTCGGCGATGAGGTAACACTGGAGGCTCGGAATCCATTTCCACGATCCTAAAACCTCATTGTTCTTGTAGTCCCTGTAAATTGCAGTATGGGTGAGTGTGATTTGAGGATTTTCGAAATAAGGGACTTTCGACATCCCTTTTTCTGAAAGTTCAATTAACATTTTATGGAGGACGAAGTTCCCTCTGGAGTCAACCAAATAGAGTTCCCCTGTTTCGCCTAATTTAGATTCGGAAATTAATTCAGCAACATAGGCCATGTCCACCAATTCTTTGAGGACTCCGATAGGACGACCGTCCCTGTCCTTTATGATGACTGAAATGGCGATGGTTGGCTGAAGGGAGGGCTTGTGGAATTTAGGGCTTGAAATAAATAATCCTTTATTAATAGCCTCTTGGAACCAATCCTCTTGTTCGTAAGAAAAATCAGAAATATTCTCTGCCACTCTTCGTCCTTTTAGATTCACAACCCAGAGTTCTCGATAGGCCCGATAAAACTGCTTTACTAAAGTTAAATAGGGTTCTATCCTCATTGGGTCTAATGATTTAATCTCCTGGCTTTCCGAAATCGCCTTTCCGTCTCCGATCCTCTCTTTAAGCCATTGATCAATCGCCATCTTTTTTACTTCAACAAGGTTTTGCAAATGTGAGATCGTGCTCTGTCCTAACATTCCCTTGCTCATTGAGACAGAAAGGAAGGTCAGCAAACCAAAGGGGATAAAGAAGAAGATAAGAAAAAGAAGTGCGAATTTTGTTTGGAGGCTGTGAATCTTCATTAAAAACTCCACACCGATAAATTCATTTTAGGTTTTCTCGGAAATTATTTCAAGTCGCATGAAAGATCAAAGGAGTGGGGCTTTAGTGAGATCGAACAGGGACTTCTTATCGATGGGGTTTTACCCCAGGGTCTTCTTTAGGTTTGATTCCTTGAATGTAGATTTCGATCAGGGTGAGGCAGAGCGTCGCAATCAGCGGACCGGCGACCAGCCCGATCATCCCGAAGGCCTGGATGCCGCCCAGAACAGAGAAGAAGAGAAGAAGAGGATGGATGTTCGTTCGAGCGCTGACAAACAGGGGCCTCAGAAGATTGTCGATCGTACCAATGAGTAAGGTCCCCAAACCCAGAAGAATGATCCCTTTCAGAAAAGCTCCCTGAATGAATAAGAAGATGGCCGCCGGACCCCAGATGAGGGCTGTTCCGCCCATCGGGATGAAGGAGAGAAAAGCCATGGCTGTTCCCCAGAAGATCGGAGAGGCAATATCCAACGCCCAGAATGCCAACCCGCCCAGGATCCCCTGAATGATGGCAATCAATATTCCTCCGTAGATAGTGGCAGAGACCATCTCTTTGAATCGCTGAATAATCAGTTCACTCTCCTTTGCAGGAAGAGGAACAATCTCTTTAAGCCTGTTCAGGAGGTGGTCCCCGTCTTTAAAAAGGTAGTAAAGGGAGAGGAGGGTGAAAAAGAAACCGACGATAAAGGTGGAGATGGACTTCAGAAGATTGGAGGTCTGGTTGAAGATAAAGGCGCTGATCTGTTGAACATTCTTCAACAGAAAATTGAATGGGTCTGCCTCGGAGAGATCCACATATTGCTTCAACCTTTCCAGAGCCCCTTTGAGCAGGGGGAGCTCCCCGATCCGGTTCAAATAGGATTGCAAATGTCCCGTTTTGATCATCTCGTCCAATTGATGGTAAAAATCGATCACTTCATTGGCCAGGGAGACCATCAGGAGACCGGCCGGAAGGACGATCACCAGGACCACGAAGAGTGTCATCGCAAGAGCGGAGAGAACCCTCTTTTTCTTCAAAAGGCGTTGAAGTTTCAGAAAGAGGGGGTAGAAGACGATGGCCAGAAGAATCGCCCAGAGGATGGGCGCTAAAAAAGGAGAGAGGACCTGGTAGAGGTAATAAAACGAGAGAGAGGCGAGAAGAAGAATAAAGATCAGAAAGATGTGCTCTTTTTTCATTTCTAATTCCGCCTTGTTGTAAGTATGGTTTTAGCCGTCTATCGTCCTCAATCCATGTTCTTTCCGGCTTCTAACCAGATAGATCAGGGGAAGGCTGACGAGGGTGATGGCCATCTTGACCACATACTGGCCTTTGATCAGAACCCAGACCGGCATGACGCCATAGAAAGCAAATGTGATGAAGACCACGCTATCGACCCAAGTTGAAATGGCATTGCTTATCAGAACCCTCAACCACTTCGGACCGCGGATACGGGATTTCCAGAAGGCAAAGATCTCAGCATCGATGAGCGAACTGATCAGATATGCGGTAAGACTTGCAAAGACGATCCTCGGAGTGCTTCCCAGGACGCCAGCAAACCCCTCCTGTCCTTTATAGAAAGGGGCAGGGGGAAGGGCAACGGCAAATTGGGCATAGGCCGCAAGGAGGAGGTTTGCGATGAAAGCAACCACGATCACTCTTCGGGCTCCCTGTTTGCCCATCGATTCGTTGATCAGGTCGATGAGGGTGAAGGTGAGGGCATAGATGAAGATGGCCGCCGGAACGATCAGGCCTCCTATCTGGACGGGTTTGGAGGCGGTCACATTGGCGATCAACTCACAGGCGATATAGAGTCCGATCAGGATCGTATCCATTTCGGAGGGTTTAATCCTTTGAACGTATTAGGAGGACGGGGGCCTCCGCCCGTGTTAAGATCTTAAGGGCGATGCTTCCCAGGACCCACCGGGTAATTCCGGATCGGCCATGGGTGCACATAACGATCAGATCAGCCCCGTTCTCTTTTGCAAAATCGATGATCTCCACAGCCACCTGCTGACCTGTCTTCACCGTGGCCGAGACCTTGAGGCCCTTCTGTTTCAACTCCTCTGCCAGGCCCAGAAGATAACGCTCCGCCGCCTCCTTCTGCTTCTCATCGATGAACAGGGGCGTTACCAATTCGGGCGATCCATAGATGGGCATAAAGGGAACGACCTGGAAGAGAATGATTTCAGAGCTAAAGGTATGGGCCAGTTTCTCGGCCTGAGGCAGGGCTTTTTTGGCCAACTCCGAACCGTCGAGAGGGACCAAAATCTTCTTATACATATCCACCTCCTCCACAAAGATGATTATTGGAATGGATGAAGAATAGAATTATGGGAGGATAAGGTTGTCATTTTTTATGACCCATCATTCCAATATTCCAACATTCCATTATCCCCGTATTCCAATTTATACCAATTTTGCTTTCTTAAGGCAATAGAAAAGAGATATAGGAAGTAATGCGTCACTCTTCCGTGGAAAATTACCGGCCTTCGGGCAGGCCTGCCTGCCGGTAGGCAGGCATGTTGGAGAAAATCTTATACCTGCCTGCGCGTAGTCCCGCCCGGCGGGACGAAGGCAGGGCGGAAACATCAGCTTGTTCGTAAACCAAAAGGATGATCCCGTAGAACAAGGACTTTTCTACAATGGGTAATGTTGCCTTTGCCCTAAAAAATATAAACCATCCGCCCGTGGTCGGGTCTTATCGACTTGATAAGATTTTCGGAGACATGACTGCCCGATGGACGGAT
>Ga0208733_100065_pt1 | contig 55937 bp, 66 predicted proteins | sample SubbioR11Jul_8B1_FD_184816 | JGI IMG/M metagenome (GOLD analysis project Ga0208733, IMG submission 184816) | Serpentinite rock and fluid subsurface biosphere microbial communities from McLaughlin Reserve, California, USA - CR11Jul_8B1 (SPAdes) | ecosystem: Environmental > Terrestrial > Deep... | reverse complement strand
ACCGCCGCCGATGTACAAGCCATCGATGGCCTCGGGCAGCGCCGGGTCGCTCAGGGTGTCGAACGGCAGCAGGTCGGCGCCCGCGTCGCGCAAGGCCTGCAGGTCGTCCGGGTAGTAAAAGCCAAAGGCCCGATCCTGCGCCAAGGCGATGCGCACGCGCTGGGCCGTGCTGGTGACCGACGCCGTGGGCAGGGGCGCCAGGTTCAGCGCTGGGGCACTGGCGGCCAGCGCACGCACCCGGTCGAGATCGACCTGAAGCGCGATGCGCTCGCCGATGCGTGCGATCTGCCGCGCGGCGTCGGCGTGTTCGTTGCTCGGCATCAGGCCCAAGTGGCGTTCGGTCAGCGCCAGTTCGGCGTCTTCGGCGATCGCGCCCAGCACCGGCACGTCGGTGTAGTGCTCGATCACGGCGCGCAACTTGGCTTCGTGGCGGCTGCCGCCCAGCCGGTTCAGGATCACGCCCCCGATGCGGATGCGGCGGTCAAAGGCCTGGTAGCCCAAGATCAGCGGCGCGATGCCGCGCGTCATGCCGCGCGCGTCGATCACCAGCAGCACCGGCAGGTCCAACAGTTGCGCCAGCGCAGCGTTGCTGTTGCTGCCGTCGAGCGCGAGACCGTCGTAGAGCCCCTTGTTGCCTTCGACGATGCAGAGCTCGGCGCCGAGCGCTTGGCGGGCAAACACGGCACCGATCTGCTCCGGGGGCATGAGGTAGGGATCGAGGTTGTGGCAAGCGCGGGCGCTGGCCCGCCCCAGCCACATCGGGTCGATGTAGTCCGGCCCCTTCTTGTACGGCTGCACCACCACCCCGCGCATCGAGAAGGCCGCGCACAGCCCCAAGCTGACCGTGGTCTTGCCCGAAGACTTGTGGGCGGCGGAGATCAGCAGGCGGTCCATGGGCTCAGCCTCTCAGGACTTGGCCGACACAGAATCGTCCTGCGGCATGAAGTTGAAGGCGCGCAAGCCCACCACCGTCAGCAGCAGCGCAGCCCCCAAGCCACCGACGCCAAGCAAAAGCTCCGGCAACCTAGGCACGTATGCTGCAATGGCGCCGTCGCCGAAGCTGCTGCTCACCACATGGCCCGGAAAGATCTCCAGCGGGAAGGCTTGGCCGCCGACGATGAACACATAGAGGAAGGCAAAGGCACCGGCCACGACCAACGCCGAAGCGGCAAACGTGGTGCGCGCGCACGAGAGCTTGGGGTGGAACAACAGCAACAGCGGCAGCACCGAGCCGATCAGCACGTAGCCGCCCCAAAACAACAGGGGGTAGATGCCGCCATCGAGCAAAATGAAGCGCACGAAGGAAACCTGCTTGGCGTAGTACAGGTTGGTCAGGTAATAGACCGCCACCAAGTACAGCGCGGCGACGATGAAGATCCCTAGCAGCCGGGCCATGCGGTGCCGGATGGCGTCGTCGAGCACGCGACCATTCCATGCAAAGATCGCGGACTGTGTGATCAGGAACACCGCCTGACCCCAGCCTAGGCTCAGCACAATGAACAGCGGTGCCAGCAGCGCCGACTGGTAGGCCTGACGCGCGACCAAGAAGGCGAAGATGAAACCCGTGCCGGTGGTGAGCACAAAGCGCCAGACCAAGACGGCCAGACCAACGGGCTTGGTGTACCTATCCATGCCGCGCTCGAAAATGGTCCATAGGTAAACGACGACGATGGCCACCATGCCCGAGTAGAGAAAGACGTTCCAAGCAAAGACCGATGTAAAGTTGAAGTGCGTGGCGGCGATGAGCACGCGATCGGGCCGCCCCAAATCCAGCATCAGCACCATCAGGCCGCCCGTCAGCAAGGCGATGCTCAACAGGCCGGCGAGTGGCGCTCGTTTTTTGTAAACCGGTTGGCCAAAGACCGTACCGACTGAGGCGACGTTGAGCACCCCCGAGGCGGCGACGATCATGAAGATGGCGAAGACGTGCGGCAGGCCCCAGACGACCTCGTTGTTCATGCCGGTGACGATGTGACCGTGCACTGCCATGTAGTACGCCGCGCCCAGACCAACGGCCGTGATCGCGGCGGCCAAGCTGGCAAGCAGCCAGAAATTGCGGATGTCTGCGCGGGTTCTCATGGTTTTGGTTCCTGCACGCCTAGATGCCGTGGTAGCGGACACTCGGATCCAGTTTCAGGTCGGCGCGCAGCTGCGAGGTCTGGATGTTGCGCACGCGCTGGGCGATCTCACTCTGCGGGTCGTTGAGGTTGCCGAAGATGATGGCATTGTGGCCCGCAGCGGCGCAAGCCTGCACGCAGGCTGGTTGCTCACCCCGATCGACCTTGTGCACGCACATCGTGCAACTCTCCACCGTGCCCTTGCCGCGCGGAGCGTCGGGCTTCTGATCGGTCACCGGCTCGTGGATGAAAGAGCGTGCCTTGTACGGGCAGGCCAACATGCAGTAGCGGCAACCGATGCAGATGTGCTTGTCAACCAGCACGATGCCGTCGGCGCGCTTGAACGAGGCCCCGGTCGGGCAGACATCCACGCAGGGCGGTTCGGCGCAGTGCTGGCACATCACGGGCAGCGATTGGGTCCGGCCGGTGCGAATCTCCCGGATCTCGATCTTGCGGATCCACTGCGCATCGGTGGGCTTTGGGTTCTGCGGCAGACCGTGCTCTGCATTGCAGGCGGTCACGCAGTCGGTGCAGCCGCTGCGGCATTTGGTGCTGTCGATCAGCATGCCCCAGCGCACCTTCGGATCTGCTCCTGTGCTGGGGGCCGCTTGCGCGACCTCGATCAGGCGTATGCCGGGTGCCAGCAGGATGCCGGCCAAACCCACTGCCGCCACGCCCAAGAATCCGCGCCGGTTGGATTTGTCTGCATCACGCGCAGAGGTTGGGGTTTCCGGCTTCATGGTCGTGGGGCGGCAGAAGGGGTTTGGGCATCCAGCGCGAGCACCTGCCGGGTGAGATGGGCGGTGGTGCCGGTGGTGGGATGGACCAGCGGCGGAAAGGCTGAGGCATTCGCAGGCCTGTGGGCGTGGCATTCGAAGCAGCTTGTCTGCACCGCGGCAAAGGTATGGCAGCTGATGCAGAAGTCGGTCTTGGTGGCCGCCACACTGCGGGAAACTTGGCTGGCGTGGCACTGGATACAGGTCTTGAGGCTGAGCCTTGGGTCGCGCACGCCGCCATGCACGGCCAGTTCGGCTTGGTGCTCGAGTACGTGCATGTGATTGCGCCGCATGTAGTCCGGGTCTTTCACGCACTGACCACCGCGTGCCGGCTCGATCACCGGCATGGGCACGCCAGCCGTCGCACCTTGCACATCAGCAGTCAGCAGCAGCGCGGCACCAGTGAGCAGCGCAGCGCCGACCAGCAGCAGCCACAACTGCGCAGCGCGCGAGAGCTTGCGTAACGAGCGCATGGCCGTCACTCACCCAAGCCCATCTGGATGTAGCCGGTGGGGCAGACGTCGTGGCAGATGTGGCAACCGATGCACTTGCTGTAGTCGGTGTCCACGTAGCGCCCGGTGGTCGCTTTGGACTTGGGTACCTTGAAGACGGCGGTCTGCGGGCAATAGACGACGCAGTTGTCGCACTCGAAGCACTGGCCGCAGCTCATGCAGCGCTTGGCCTCGGCTTGCGCCTGCGCCTGCACCAGCGCCTGCAAGCGCTCGTCAAAGTTGCCCAGCGCTTCTTCGGCCGTGAGGTTGGTGATGTTGCGGCGGTTGCGCGGCGTGTAGTTGAAGTGGCCGAGGAACAGCTCTTTGTGCGAGATCACGTAGCGGTCGGAGCGGTTGTCGAAGTTGTGGATCGCCACGTTGCTCTTGTCGGTGCCGTGAATCGGTTCCTTGACGGTGCCAATGCTCAGACCCTTCTCGATCATCTTGCGCTGCAGGTCGAAGGCGTGCACGTCGATCTTGGGCCGCTTATCCAGCGCCTCGCCTTGTAGAAAACGGTCGATGCCCTCGGCCGCGATGGCGCCGTGGCCGATGGCCGTGGTCAGCAGGTGCGGACGGATGATGTCGCCGCCGGCGAAGACACCCGGCTGCACTTGGTAGTTCTTGTCGGCCGGCACCGCGCCTTTGCCGTTGTTGAATTCTTCCAGCCCGGTGAAATCCACCGCTTGGCCGATGGCCGAGACGATCAGGTCGGCCGGAATGTCTTCTTCGGTGCCTTCGATGTTCTTGATTTCCAACCTGCCGCCGACGATCTTGGCTTCGCAGCGGATCACGCGCAGCGCCGTGGCGCGTCCGTCCGGGCCGCGCACCACGCACACCGGCGCCATGCCACCGCGGATGGCAATGCCTTCGGACAGGGCGTGCTCCACCTCGTGCTTCGAGGCCTGCATCTTGTCGATGGCAAAGACCGAGGTCAGGGTGACCTCGGCGCCCTGCTTGGCCGAGACCGAGGCCACGTCGTGGGCCACGTGGCCAAAGATCGCCGACTCGGGGCGGTCGCTCTCGTGGACCTGGTCGATGTGGCCGAGGCGCCGTGCCACGGTGGCGACGTCGATCGAGGTGTCACCGCCGCCCACCACCACCACGCGCTTGCCCACGTGGTGCAGGCGCCCGTCGTTGAAGGCCTTGAGGAACGCGGTGGCGGTGACGCAGTTGGGCGCATCTGCGCCCTCGACCGGCAGGCCGCGACCGGACTGTGCGCCCAAACCCAAGAACACGGCGTCAAAATCGGCGCGAATCTGCGCCATGGTGATGTCGGTGCCGATGCGGCAGTTGGTGCGCGCCTCCACACCCAAATCCAGAATGCGCTGGATCTCGGCGTCGAGCACCTGGCGTGGCGTGCGAAAGCCCGGGATGCCGTAGCGCATCATGCCGCCGAGTTCGGCGCGTTCGTCAAACAGCGTCACGGCGTGGCCGCGCAGTGCGAGCTGGTAGGCCGTTGACAAACCGGCCGGGCCGCCGCCGATCACGGCCACTTTCTTGCCGCTGGAGAAATCCGGCTTCTTGAAGGCTAGGTTGTTGGCGATGGCGTACTCGCCGAGGAAGTGCTCGACCGAGTTGATGCCGACGAAGTCTTCCAACTGGTTGCGGTTGCAGCCCGATTCGCAAGGCGCCGGGCAGACCCGGCCCATCACCGATGGGAAGGGGTTGGCTTCGGTCAGGCGGCGGAAGGCGTATTCCTGCCAAGGCATGCCAGCCGGTGGCTTTTCGACGCCGCGCACGATGTTCAGGTAACCGCGGATGTCCTCGCCCGAAGGGCAACTGCCTTGGCAGGGCGGTGTGCTCTGGATGTAGGTCGGGCACTTGTGGGAGTGATCGGCGTTGAAGATCTGTTTTTGCCACGGCCCCGGCTTGTGGTCGCCGTCCTTGTAGCGCCGAAAGTTGAGGGGCTTGACGCTGACGGTTTCGGTGTGAACTGACATATCGTGTCTCCTGTGATCGTTGTCTGGTCTTCGGTCGTCGTGGCGGGGCGCTTACTTGTCACCGAGCCGGATGGCCTTGCTCACGAGTTGGTGCACACCGCCGACCATGCTCATGTCAAAGCCGTACTGCGGCAACACCTTGGTGAACTGCGCTTTGCAGATGGCGCAGATGGTGGCCATGAAGTTCACGCCGTGTGCATCGACCACGTTTTTCAGCGCTTCCATGCGTGGCAGCGCACCTTTGACGCGCAGCTCCAGCAGGTCGTCGGTGAGCAGACCACCGCCACCGCCGCAGCAGAAGGTGCGCTCAAAGATGGTTTCGGACGACATATCGTGGAAGTGGTTGGCCACCGCCTTGATGATCTCGCGCGGAATGGTGAACTGGCCGCCGGCGAAGTCGCCCATGCGCGAGGCCCGCGCCACGTTGCACGAGTCGTGGAAGGTGATGATGCGGCTGTCGTTCTGCTCTTTGTCGAAGCGCAGCGCGCCACGCACGATCAGGTCGTGCGTGAACTCGCAGATGTGCATGGGCTGTTTGTAGCGGTGGTCGAGCTGGTTTTGCAGTTCGATGGCGTACGGATCCTTGCCACCGGCGCCGATGCCGACCAGCGTGTTCCAGAAGCTGTAGGCCACGCGCCACGCATGACCGCATTCGCCGACCACGATGCGCTTGACGCCCAACTCCAGCGCAGCTTGGCGGATGCGCAGCGCGATCTTGTGCAGTTGCTCGTAGTTGCCGATGAACATGCCGAAGTTGCCCGCTTCGCTGGCCATGCTCGAGAGCGTCCAGCTCACGCCAGAAGCGTGGAACACCTTGGCGTAGCCGATCAGGCTGTCCACATGCGGCTCGCTGAAAAAGTCCGCCGACGGCGTGATCAGCAGCACCTCGGCGCCCTTGACGTCGAGCGGGAAGCGCACGTCCAGACCGGTTTCGTCCTTGGTGTCTTCTTCCAGACCCAGCAGGGTGTCTTCCAGCGCCGGCCCCGGGATGCCCAGGTTGTTGCCGACGCGGTGCACCTTGCCAATGATTTCATTGGAATATTTCTGACCCATGCCGATCGACGCCATGATCTCGCGCGCGGCCATGGTGACCTCGGCGGTGTCGATGCCGTAGGGGCAGAACAACGAGCAGCGGCGGCATTCAGAGCACTGGTGATAATAGGTGTACCAGTCGTCGAGCACCTCGCGCGTCAGGTCTTTGGCGCCGACCAGTTTGGGAAAGTGTTTGCCAGCAAAGGTGAAATAGCGGCGATAGACCTGTCGCATCAGATCCTGACGCGCCACCGGCATGTTCTTCGGGTCTTCGGTGCCCAAGAAATAGTGGCATTTGTCGGCGCAGGCACCGCAGTGCACACAGGCGTCCATGTAAACGCGCAGCGAGCGGTATTTGCCCAGCAGTTCGCCCATTTTGGCAATCGCCTTGGCCTGCCAGTCCTGCACCAGTTCACCCGGGAAGCCAAGGTTTTTCTGGATCGCCTCCGAAGCCACAAAGGGCTTGAGGTGCGCGCTGCTGCCCTCCCGCACCAGCGGGATGACCGGGTAGGGCTTGAGCTTGGGGGTGGTGAATCCGGCGGTGGCCATGGAGAATGGGTGCTCCGATTATTTGTCTAGCTTCGCAGCCCAGGAGGCCAAGTGCCGGGCTTCGCGCGGGTTGTCGGACATGTTGCGCGTCGGGCTGAAGAACAGGCCGGGGGCGTGCAACAGCTTGCTGATGGGGAAGATGATCATCAGCAGGGCTACGAGGAACATGTGCAGCAACAGCAGCGGCTCAGCCGGCAGGGGCAAGATGCTCAGGTGCATCAGGCCAAACATGAACGCCTTGACCGCCAAGATGTCCACGTCCGTGTAGAGGTTCATGCCCAGACCGGTCAGACCGATGGCCATCAGCAGCGCCAGCATCAGGTGGTCAGAGGGGGTGGAGATGTAGCGCACGCGGTCCACTAGGAAACGCCGCGCCCACAGGCCGCCCAAGCCGACCAGCATGGCGACACTCGCGTAGTTGTTATAGAGCGGAATCATGCCTATCGGTGACCAGATCTCTTCCAATGTAAAGCGCACATGGTGAAACAACACCAGCAGCAGCGCGACATGGAACACCCAACTGAAAACCCAAGTCCACTTGCTGGCGCGAAACAGGCTCTGAAAGAACACCAGTTCACGCGTCAGGCGCCAACCCACACCGGCGCGCGTGAGCGGCGCCGGCGTGAGGGGAATCTTCAGCGGCGCCGGCGTGAGGGCGTACTGCCGGATCTTGAATGCCAGCCCGACCACAAAGATGGCGGTGGCCAAGTAATACAGCGCAGCGAAGAAAATCGAGAGAGCACTCATTACATGACTTGTGTCGGGATTGCGAAGGGATCAGGAGGTCTGGTCAACCCGGCACGGACCGGGTGCTAGACGCCCAGCCGCTCAGACGCAGCCGGTGGGCTTGGGCAGTCCAGCGATCTTGCAGGCCTGCTTGGCGGGGCCGTAAGGGAACAGGTCGTAGAGGTACTTGCTGTTGCCCTTTTCTTCGCCGAACTGTTTGCCGATGGCCTTGGTCAGCACGCGCACGGCCGGGGCGATTTGGTACTCGTTGTAGTACTCGCGCAGGTAGTTGATCACTTCCCAGTGGTTGTCGGTCAGCGGGATCTTCTCTTCCTCGGCGATGTACTCGGCGATCTCCTTGTTCCAGTCGGCCAAGTTGATCAGGTAGCCCTCTTCGTCGGTCTCGAAAGTCTGGTCGTTGATGACGATGCTCATGGTGTTTTCCTCAGGTTGTCGGGATGAAAAATGCGTTGAATTCTTGGCTTAGAGCCAGCTGTTCGAAGCGCTGTGTTCGGCCACCAGATCGACGAAGCCGCCGTAGTCCACCAAGCTCACGCCGCCCAAGGCGCGCGCAGTCATGCCGCGCGCGTCCAGATCGGGCTTGAGGGCGTAGAACTTGACTTGGTTGGCAGCGTCTTGCAGTCGGGCCTCGAGTGGGCTGCCGGCGGTGGCGGCATAGACGCCGTCTTCGATCAGCAGCACGGCATGGCCGGGCAAGGCCATGCGCAGGCAGCTCTCGAGCGAGTTGGTCTGGTGGGGGGATTTGTTGACGATGTGCAGCATGGGGGCGCCCTCCTCAAAAACTAAGCAGCACGTCTTGCTGCGCCATCAGCTCGGCCATCTGGGCGCTGTCGAGCACCTCGACCGGCACCAGCAGATCGGCCTTGCTCAGTCCGCGCTTGGCCAGCGAGTCTTGATCGACGTAGAGCTTCTCCACGTCGTAGCCTTCCAGCGCCCGGTAGCTGGGCGAGAAGTTCTTGATGCCGATGTCTTTGGTCTGCTGGCCTTTGACCAACTCATAGACGCCATCGTCGATGAACACCAGGCTCACGTCCTGATCCAGCGTGGCGGTGATCAGCACCACCTCCAGGCTCTCGAGCGCGTAGATCGTGCCGTAGGGGGCCTTGCGGTTGATGAACATGAATTTTTTCATAGCATGATCCGATCAGTCCCCAAAAGTCACGAGACGGTCGGCCTTGACGCCGCTGTCCACCAGTTGACCCAAGCCCGAGATGCGAAAGCCAGGGGCCAGCACCTCGTCCTTGATGCCGCGGCGCAGCGCAGCCGCCACGCACACCACCAGATCGACCTTGTGCTCGGCCTGCAGTGCCGACCAACGGTTGACGATATGGCGGTCGTCCTGCGGCGGATCGGTCAATCGCGTGGCGTTGTTGACGCCGTCGTGATAGAAAAACACGCGCTGGATTTCGTGCCCCTTGGCGATCGCCGCCAGGCAGAACTGGTAGGCGCTGTCCGAGGCCTGATGGGTGTAGGGCCCCTCGCTGACGAGTAGTCCGAATTTCATGTGCTGTGGGTCCGCAGGAGTGGGTCAGAAACGGATGTGGGTCGAGGCGTTCAGGCTGGCGCGCGAACCACGCCAGTCGTCGATCAGGTACTTGGTGAATGGCAGCTCGCACTTCTCGAAGAAATTCGGCCAGCCAATGCGCTCCACCCAGTCCGACAGGCGCTCCCAAGAGCGGGCGTCTTCCTTGTAGGTGTAGAGGATTTTCTTGACGATCTCCGACACCTCGGGCCAGCGCGGCGGGTTGTTGGGGATGCCAGAAGCGACCATCTTCATGAAGGTGGGTTTGCCACGCGCATTGGAGTTCTTGCCGCCCACCCAGATGGCGAACTTGGAATGCTCCGGGTCGTTGATCTGCATCGGCGGGCAGGGTGGGTAACAGGCGCCGCAGCAGATGCACTTCTTCTCGTCCACCTCGAGCGACGGCTTGCCATTGACCAGCGCCGGGCGGATGGCCGCCACCGGGCAGCGCGCCACCACAGCCGGGCGCTCACAGGCGTTGGCCACTAGGTCGTGGTTGATCTTGGGCGGCTTGGTGTGCTGGATCACGATCGCGATATCGGCTTGGCCGCCGCAATTGATCTCGCAGCAGCTGGTGGACAGGTGCACGCGGTTGGGCATGTCCTCGCGGATGAACTCGGAGTAGAGGTCGTCCATCAGCGCCTTCACTGCGCCCGAGGCGTCGGTGCCCGGAATGTCGCAGTGCAGCCAGCCTTGGGTGTGCGCGATCATCGAGACCGAGTTGCCGGTACCGCCCACCGGGAAGCCGCTCTCGGTCAGGGCCGAGATCAGCGGCGCCACCTTGTTCGGGTCGGACACCATGAACTCGATGTTGGAGCGGATGGTGAAACGCACATGGCCTTCGGCGTAGGTGTCGGCGATGTCGCACAGCTTGCGAATGGTGTGCACGTCCATCTGGCGCTGGGTGCCGGCGCGCACCGACCAGACTTCGTCGCCATTGTGCGCGACGTGGTGCAGCACGCCGGGCCGGGGCCGGTCGTGGTACTTCCAGTTGCCATAGTTTTTGAGCAGGGTCGGATGCAGGTACGTTTTGTTGTCCGGCACGCCGCTTTCGATGGGGGTACGCATTTGGGCCATGGTGGTCTTCCCGTTGTCGTTGGTTAAAGGATGGAGAGCAGCCAGTGGCGCGGCACTCAGGCGACCGCCTGCTTGCGTGCGTTGATCTTGGCCACTTCGTCGTCCCAGCCGTCGGCGCGCACGTAGGGGTTGGTGCGCGGGGTAGAAACCATGTTGGCGTCCACCTCCAGCTCGATGCCTTCGAGGAAATTGACCAAGCCGATGCGCTCGATCATCTCGCCGGTGCGCTCGTGTTCCAGCGCGTTCTCGGCAAAGAAGTCGATGATCTTCTGCGCCAGCTTGACCAAGCCTTTGTAGTCCTCTTCGGTCTTGAGTGACATGAAGGGCACCACCACCGTGCCCATCAGATCGCCGATCTTGAGCGTGCGCTTGCCGCCGACCAAGATCGTGGCGCCGGTGTCGGTGCCGTGGGCCAGCGCCCCGGTCATGACGTTGATGCAGTGCATGCAGCGCACGCAGTTGCCGTTGTCGATTTCGAGGCACTGGGTGTCGTTGATCTTCACGCTGGAGATCTTCGGCCCTTGCGACACGTCCTTGACCTCCTTGAGTTGGATGGTTTTGGTCGGGCAGCGGTTGATGACGTCGTTGACCAGCTCGTTCATGCCGTGCTTGTCGAACCACTTGCGCGCCAGGGTTTCGTCGGTGCGCATGTTGTCGCGCCAGGTGCCGATGACCGCCATGTCCGAGCGCTGGATCGAGTTCATGCAGTCGTTGGAGCAGCCCGAGAACTTGAACTTGAACTTGTAGGGCAGCGCCGGGCGGTGGATGTCGTCGAGGAAGGTGTTGATGACTTGGCGGTGGGCTTTGGCCTCGTCGTAGCACGACTGCTCGCAGCGCGCTGCGCCGACGCAGCTCATCGCGGTGCGCACCGCCGGCCCGGCGCCGCCGAGGTCAAAGCCGAGTTCGTTGAGTTCGTCGAAGGCGTCCTGCACCTTGGCCGTGGTCGCGCCCTGGAACATGATGTCGCCCGACTGGCCGTGGAAGGCGATCAGGCCCGAGCCGTGCTTCTCCCAGATGTCGCAGAACTTGCGCAGGATGTCGGTGTCGTAGTGCATGCCGGCCGGCGGCATGACGCGCAGCGTGTGGAACTCGGCGGCGTCTGGGAACTGGGGCTTGCCGTCGGCGTCCTTGAGTTCGGTGAAGCGCGGGATCACACCGCCGCCGTAGCCGAACACACCCACTGTGCCCCCTTTCCAGTAGCCTTTGCGGGTGCGGTAGGACGTTTCAAGCTGACCCATTACGTCAACCATGTAGTCTTTTTCGCTGGCCAGCCGCTTGAGGCCGGTCACGAAACTGGGCCATGGGCCGCTCTCGAGTTCATCGAGCATCGGCGTGGCGTGCATCTTTTTGGCCATGACTTGTCTCCTATTGGTGTGCCGTTTTCGACAACGGCGGTCTCGAAACGTTGGCATCGTGCAGGCTCAGGGGGCCCGTCTTTGCTTGCAGCGTATTTTCAGAGGCGCAGTGTGCGTCTTGCTATCCCCCTCGTTGGCTAGATTGTGCTACCCAGATGGGTTATGGAGCCCCACCTGTCCCGGCTATAGACTGACGAATCCGGAACCGATTTAATATAGTCCACAAACAAGGCTCGCCAATTGGCGCCAACCAAAGAGTGACGGAGACATGAGCCAGATCACCCCGCTAGACCGATTCCGGGTTCCCCTCGGTGGGCAGGAGATCGAGCTGCAACAGTTGGACCACGACGGTGGTGGCATGAGCCTTCTGCGCACGCGCATTCGAGAAGGCAGCCGCTTTACGATCTTCGACATCGACCCCCAGACCGCCGAACACTGGGGCCGGTCGCTGCTGCATTGGGCGCAAGAACAAGCCGACCGCAAGGAGTCGTCATGAAGCCGCATCACAGCCATCTGCTCGGCGACGCAACACCATGAGCACGAGCCTCAATGAGCCGCTGCTGTCCACCCTGGTGGACTTGGTCTATCCGCTGGAAGGCCACAGCCTGCCGCGCGATGCAGCGCCGGCCCTGCGGGTCGCGCTCGAGCGCGAGTTGCCTTGGCTGGCCGAAGAACCGCTGGCCGGCATCCACCCGCTCAAGCTGGTGCCCGGCACCGACGCCCAAGCCCTGCTGTCGCAGCGCACGCGCCTGCTGCTGCGGCTGCCGCGCCAGCGTTTCGATGCCGCCGCCGAACTCGCCGGGCGCCCCCTACAGATCGGTGGATATACGGTGACCTTGGGCCACCCGCACCAGCGCGAACTGCTGCCCCACCACACCCTGTACGCCTATGCGGTGGCCGCGGCGTGCGACGACGAACTCGCCTTCATGCAGGCCATGAACGGCGCATTGGAGGCCTTGGCCGTGCGCTCGCAGCCCATCTGCGGCAAACGCCAGCAGCGCGACTGGCCTGCGGGCGCCCTGACCACCTTCAGCCTGATGCTGCATGGGCTCACCACGGTCGATTCGCTGCGCCTGCAGGAACTCGGCCTCGGCGGGCACCGCTTGCTGGGTTGCGGCATCTTCGTTCCGCACAAGTCGGCCGCTGCGGTCGGCGCATAGCTTTTTTTACCCACCATCATCACTCGGAGACTCAAGGATGAGCTACATCATCAATGGCGTTGAACTTGAAACCGATGCCGAAGGCTACCTGCTCGAACCCGACTACAGCGCACAAGCCGTGGAGGTGATCGCGGCGGCCGAGGGCATCGCGCTGACAGACGAACACTGGGAAGTCATCGGCTACCTGCGCGACCAGTACCGTGAGCACGGCCACACGCCCAATTTCCGCAACTTGCTCAAGGGCTACAGCGAGATCCGCGAGGGCGTGGACAGCAAGTTCCTGTACGACCTGTTCCCGCTCGGGCCCGCCAAGCAGGCGGCGAAAGTGGCCGGGCTTCCCCAGCCCTTGGGCAAAGGCGGTTATTAAATGCCCCCCCTGCGTCGGCTTTGCCGCCTTCCCCCCGAGGGGGGACAACGCCAGTGGCCGGGCAAAGCCCGTTCCACGGCGTTTCCCGGCTGGGGTGCGGCGCTCGGGGCGGGTCACTTGGCGCCTGCTTGAACATGGCCCTGCGCATCAAGAACCAGTGGTTTGACAGCGGGCGTCCGAAGTCCGCGAAGGAGACCGCGAGCGTCGTGGCCTTCATCGTCTGGCGCGCGACGCAGAACATGGTCAAGCAGATGCGCGAGGCCCGCTTCGACATCGACGTCGGTCCGCAGTATTTCGCTTTCATGCGCGAGATACTCGGCTTCTTGCTCCAGGTGGTGGACCGCATGGCGTTCGAGCGCATGGGCGCGGAACAACGCGCGCAATTCACCGCGGCCTTGGTGCGCCGCGTGGCCGAAATTTTGGAGGAGAGCGAGCAGGAATGGCTGGGGCCGCCGCCCGCTGGCGCCGACAGCTGGCGCAACCAGTTCATCGCTTTCTTCAACGAGCTTGGCGCGGCCTATGCCGACTTCGGCCACGGCCCCGACGGGCCGGACTTTGCTTTTGTGCGCTACTTGGGCAGCCGCATCGAGGGCGTGATGCCGGCCAAAGACCGGTACTGGGTCATTGACCAACTGATGGCCTATGAAGTGCCCGAGGCGCTGGAGCTGGTGCGCCGGGGCATGCAAGGCGCCCTGTCCACCGAGCCACGGCCGCAGAGGCGTGCTTCCATGAGCGGAGATTGATCATGTCAGGCACTGCACCCAACCCATTCGACCTCGACCAGCCGCAGGCCTACGCGCAGTGGCGCGCTGCCCGGCTGGCCACGCTGCCGCAGCGGCCAGAAGACCTGATCGTCGATGTGGCCGACCCACGCTGCCTGAGCGCAGACGAACGCGCGGCGCTGCTGCGCACCTGTGCGCGCGCCAACATGGTGGTCTATCGCAGCCCGATCACATGCGAAGACAAAGCGCTGCCGCGCCTGCTCGGGGCGCAGCTGGGCCTGCACCGACTCGACGCCAACTGGCTGGCCGACGAAGACGGCATCTCGCCGATCGCGGTGTCGGCGCAGCAGCACGGTGCCCGCGCCGACTTCATCCCTTACACCGACAAACCGATCCGCTGGCACACCGACGGCTACTACCACCCGCAGTCGCGCCGCATCGAAGGCATGTTGCTGCACTGCGTGCGCGCGGCCGGTGTGGGCGGCGTCAGCGGGTTGGTGGATCATCACCGCCTCTACATCGCGCTGCGCGATGCCAACCCGGCGTGGGTGCGTGCGCTCATGGCACCCGACGCCATGACCATACCCGAACGGGCCGACGATCACGGCGTGGCCCGCCCCGCCCAGAGCGGCCCGGTGTTCAGCGTGTTGCCGGGCGCGGGCGGCGACTTCGTGCTGCACATGCGTTACACCGCGCGCACGCGCAGCATCGCCTGGAAAGACGACACCGACACGCGCGCGGCGGTCGCCTTCTTGGAGCAACTGCTGTCCAGCGATGCGCCTTGGATCTTTCGCCTGCTGCTGCAACCGGGCATGGGCTTGGTCTGCAACAACGTGCCGCACGAGCGCAGCGCCTTCACCGACGACCCGCTGCGCCCGCGCCTGCTGTACCGCGCGCGTTACCTAGACCGCGTCGCTGCGCCGCCCACGGCCGATCAGCGCGCGCCGCTGCTGGCCCTGCCGGAGTTGCAGTCGTGAGCCACTGGCTGACCATCTGGCGCGCCGCCCAGCTCGTGGGCGTGTCGCGGGGTGCGCTGCAACAGCAGGTGCGCTCGGGCGCGCTGGTGCTGACCGAGGGTCTGGTGTCCACCGACGAGCTGCTGCGGTTGTATCCCGACGTGCAGCTCGAAGAGACCGGGATGCTGGAGCGGGTGACCCACATCCGCGACGAGGCTTTCGGCAAGCGCTTGCGCGAGCGGCTGTTGCCCAGTCAGGAGGTGCTGGCGCAGCGGCTGTTTCACCAGACGCAGGAGCTGGCCGATGTGCGGCGCTTGCTGCAGCGCTACCACGCCTTGGTGATTGCGCTGCAGACGCGCATCCATGCCCTGCATGACCACGGCGCCACGCCACTGGCGCTGTCTGATCTGCAGGATTTTGTGGACCACGGTCTGGCGCAGGCACTGGCGACCGAACAGGCCGACCTGCTCACGGTGATGGACGACATGCTCAAAGTCATGACAGCCCAAGTAACGGTGCGCCCCAGCGGCCACCAGTTCATTGTCGAGGGGCACACCACCCTGCTGCAGGCCGGCCTGCTCGCTGGGCTCAAGCTCAACTACGGTTGCGGCAACGGCACTTGCGGCATGTGCAAGGTGCGCGTGATTTCCGGCGAGGTCGCGCGCACCCAGCCCTGTGACTACCCGCTGTCCGAGGCCGAACGCGCCCAAGGCTACACGCTGGCCTGCGCCCACACCGCAGCCAGCAGCGAACTGACGCTGGAGCTGCTGGAAGCCAGCGGTCCGCAGGACATCCCGCAGCAGCAGATCGTGACCACGGTGCGCGCCGTCACGCAGCTCGCGCCGGGCACGCGCCAGCTGCACCTGCAGACGCCGCGCAGCCACCGCCTGCGCTTCCTGGCCGGTCAGTCGGTCACACTGGGCCTGCACCGCCCAGACGGCAGCGACGTGCACGCCCAGTACCCCATCGCCAGTTGCCCGTGCGACGACCGCAACCTGCTTTTTTTCATCGAACGCCACCCGCTGGATCCGTTGTCGTGCCAGCTCTTTTCGGACCGCATCCAGCCGGGCGACAGCGTCACGGTGTGGGGGCCGGTGGGGGATTTTGTGCTGGCCGAGAGCACACGGCCGCTGGTTTTCGCCGCCTGCGACACCGGCTTTGCGCCGGTCAAGAGCCTGATCGAGCACGCCTTGGCGCTGGACACCGCGCCCTCGCTCTCGCTCTTTTGGCTCGCCACGCGGCCCGACGGTCACTTCCTGGCCAACCAGTGCCGCGCTTGGTCGCAAGCGCTGGACCTGTTCGAATACGAGTTGCTGGCCGAGCCCGACGTGGCTTTTGGTGCGCTGCAACTGGCGCGCGCCATGCGTGCCGATCTGTTCGAGATCAACTGTGACTTCTACCTCGCGGGCCCGGCGGTGTTCGTGCAATCGCTCGACGCCGAGTTGCGTGCGGCGGGCGTGCCGGCGGCGCAGATCCAGAGTCTGGTGCTGGCCGTTCCGGTGGGGGAGTTGGCATGACGGTTCAGCTCGATGAAATGCCCGCCGCGTCGGCCTGCAGCGGAAACGAGACCTTCGCCCTGCGCGTGCTCGGCACCAGCATGGAGCCCGAATTCCTGGAGGGCGAGATCATCCTCATCGAACCCGATGGCCTGTTGCGCGACGGCAGCTTCGTGCTGGCCCAGCACGAAGGCGAATGGATCTTCCGCCAGCTCTGCCAGCAGGCAAACGGCTGGGTGCTGCACGCGCTCAACCCGGCCTTCGCCGACCGGTCGCTGCCCGATCTGTCGCTGGTGCGGGGCGTCATCATCCAAAAGGCGCTGCCCGGGCGGCGCCGTGCCAGCAAACGCTACGTCTGAGGATCACACGTGCCCTATTACATCTACCGCATCAAACCCTTCGGCCAGCTCGAACTGTTGGAAGAGCATGGCGCTTTTGCCGCTGCTTCAGGCCAAGCCAAGACGCTGCGCGCCGCGCTGCCGCCCAACAGCCCCGACAAAGTGAAAGTGATCTTCGCCGAGAACGCATTGCAGGCCGAAGATCTGCTGTGCCAGGTGCGCGAACCCGGTCACCCGGGCGAAGAATAATCTCTGGAGTTGGGCATGGTTGACGAGGCTGCGTACCGCCGCACCTTGGCCGGAGCCAACCGCTTGCCCTGCGTGTTCAGAGCGGCGTTACTGGCGCGTCAGGCGGTGTGCGAACTGGCTGAGCATCACTCCGTCGCCGAGCGCGAGGTGCTGGCCTGCCGCTCGGCGCCGGCCCACCTGAACTGCGAAACGCTGGAGCGCCTGTTCGTGGAGCGGGCCACCTTCCCGCTGAAACTGTACCCGGGTGTGCCGCTCACCCACGGCACCGTCATGCGCCTGCACTGTGGCGGTTTGCAGGGCTTGCAGCAGGTGCTGGGTGCCCTGCAACCCGATGTGCACCGCATGGTGGTGCAAGCCCAAGAGGAACACGAGGGCAGTCTGGTGCAACTGCCCTGGGGGCGCATCGTCGCGCAAATCGTGGCTTGGAAGCCGCGGCGACGCGCCGAAAAACCAGAATCCTGATCAGCGTTGCTGCCACTTCATCGTGGCCGCCGCGCCGGCGATGATGCCTGCCAGCGCCAAGAAAGAGCCGATCGCCAGCGTGGACACGCCCGACAGGCCTTGCCCGATGGTGCAGCCGATCGCCAGCACGCCGCCAAAGCCCATCAGCACCCCCCCGATGAGCTGGGTGCGCAAGTCTTCCACAGAGGCAAAGCCTTCCCAGCGAAACTGCTTGGTGCTGATGGCATAGACGAATGAACCGAGCACCACGCCGAGCACGGTGGCAATGCCGAAAGTCATGCGCAGCGACTGGTCGGTCCAACGCATCAGCATTTCCAAGCTGAAAGCCATCGGCGCGACAAAGCTCATGGACTCTAGGGTGCGGGTATTGGTCGCGAAGTACACCGTTTCGAGCGTCTCGGGGTCTTCACCGTGACCGATATTGCCGGTCAGGAACCACGCTGCCACCACCAGCAAGCCCAGCACCAGCCCGCCGATGATGTGCGACAGGTTGCTGCGGAAACGTTTGTCCTTGAACACGAAGGCCAGCAAGACCAAGACGATCACGGTCATGGTGATCAGCAGCGCCGTCTTTTCCGACAAGCCGCTCAGCGCGGACAGCAACTGCGGCAGGCTCTGATCGCTCAAGCCCCACTGCGACAGGTCGATCGACACCGGGTCTAGGTAGCTGACGCGCCACTGGCCAAACAGGCCCCTGAGCGTCATGTAAGCCGAAATCGCCACCACCATCAGCACCACCACCGAACGCACGCTGCCCCCGCCCACACGCACCAGGTTTTTGTTGACGCAGCCCGAGGCGATGGTCATGCCCACGCCGAACATGGCACCGCCCAGCAGCAGCGACAGCCAAGGCAGCGTGGGCCGTTGGTAGATCGTTTGCGACAGGTCGATCAGCTCGAAGTAGTAGAGCAGGTTGGCCCCGACGATCGCCACCGCGATGGTCAGCATCCACATGCGCATGCGCCCCCAGTGCTCCATATTGACCACGTCCGAGATCGCACCCATGGTGCAAAAGTTGGTCTTGTTGGCAACGGCACCAAAGATGAAGGCAAGGACAAAAGCGCCCATTACCACCAACATGGCCGGATTCATTCCTTCGGTCATATGCATCGCTCCATTTCAGCACAGAAAACGCACCACATAACGAAATGTTTTATTGCAGCGCTTGACCTGATTGATACCGCTCAGGTCATGGATTGAACTTCTCTGATTCGCAAGCACCGGGGAAGGTCGGGCGTTGGCCGCCTGAGCGGCCGGGGAGTCAGATGTACAGGAAGACTTCGCACAGCACTTGCAGCGAGGCGATCAACGTCATTTTTTGCTTGCCACGTTGCGCGACTCCGGTGCAGGAACAAGGGGGGCGAGGAAAAAAGGGGAACGAGGGGATTTAGGCTTTTTTCAGGAAGAACAAGAACTTGCCGTTCTCGGTGCTCTGCTCGAGCAGGGCATGGCCGGTCTGCTCGGCGAAGGCGGCCATGTCGCACACCGCGCCAGGGTCGGTCGCGATCACGCGCAGGATCTGGCCGCTGGCCATGTCGGCCAATGCTTTTTTTGTTTTCACGATTGGCATCGGGCAGGCCAGGCCTGAGGCGTCAAATTCTTTGTTGAATTCCATTGGTGTCTCCTAGGTTTTAGCGGCTTTTTTATACCGCAACGCCCGTGATTCTGCACGAGGCCCTCTGGTGCGCCTATCACCGCAAGGGATGAGGATGACTAACCCATGTGGGTTATGCGGCGCACAGGCACCGATCCTGTCTCCCAGCGGCATAGCCAGCGCCTGCCTTAAACGATCTTGCAGACCTCGGCGAAGTCCGGCCGCGGGCTGCGCGGGTAGAGTTTGCTGGCGTCGCCATAACCCAGGCTGCAGATGAAGTTGACCTCGATCGACGTGCCGGCGAAGAATGCGGCATTCACCTGGGCGGCGTCGAAGCCGGACATCGGCCCGCAGTCGAGGCCGAGCCCGCGCGCGGCGAGCATCAAATAGGCGCCCTGCAGGCTGCTGTTGCGAAAGGCGGTGGCACGGGTCAGCTCGGCGTTGCCGGCGAACCATGATTTCGCGTCGGTGTGCGGGAACCGTTGGGGCAGCCAGTCGGGAAAGTCCATGTCCATGCCGAGGATGGCGGTGACTGGCGCGGCCTGCACCTTGGCGCGGTTGCCTTCCATCAGGGCGGGGATGAGGCGCGCTTTCGCCGCCGCCGACTTGACGTAAACCACGCGCAAGGGCCAGCAGTTGGCGCTGGTCGGGCCCCATTTCATCAGCTCATGCAATTCGGTGAGCAGGGCATCGGGGACGGGCTGGTCCAGCCATCCGTTGTGGCTGCGGGCGTTGCGAAAGAGTTGGTCGAAGGTGGCGTTATCGAGCTTCATGGCGTCTCCTTTGTGTGCAAGCAAAAAAGCAGCTTGTACCGGCGGACCAGATTGCGCAGCACCGCCGGCCCGCTGCCGCGCCCGCCGCCCAAGGGCTCAGACCAGTTCAGAGCAGCGGCACCCCGGTTTTGCTCTGGATTTCGTCGCGCGTCACGCCCTCGGCCAGTTCCACCAGCTTGAGGCCTTCGGGGGTCACGTCCATCACCCCCAGATCGGTGATGATGCGGTTCACCACCCCTTTGCCGGTGAGCGGCAGGGTGCATTGGGGGATGATTTTCAGGTCGGTGCTGCCGTCTTTTTTGCGCGCCACGTGCTCCATCAGCACCACCACGCGCGGCACGCCGGCCACCAAGTCCATGGCGCCGCCCATGCCCTTGACCATCTTGCCCGGAATCATCCAGTTGGCCAAATCGCCGCTGCCGGTGACTTGCATCGCGCCCAAGATCGAGAGGTTGATCTTGCCGCCGCGAATCATGGCAAAGCTGTCGTGGCTGCCAAAGATCGACGAGCCCTTGATGGTGGTCACGGTCTGTTTGCCGGCGTTGATCAGGTCGGCATCGACTTCGTCCTCGTAGGGGAAGGGGCCGATGCCGAGCATGCCGTTTTCGCTCTGCAGCCAGACCTCGATGTGGTCGGGCACGTGGTTGGCCACCAGCGTCGGGATGCCGATGCCGAGGTTGACGTAAAAGCCGTCGTGCAATTCTTGCGCCGCGCGGGCGGCCATCTGGTCTTGGGTCCAAGGCATGGGGGGCTCCTGCGGTGTCAGAATTTGCGGTCGCGGGTGGTGCGCTTTTCGATGCGCTTTTCGGGCGTGGGGTTGTGCACGATGCGGTGCACGTAGATGCCGGGCAGGTGCACGTCGTCGGGGGCGATGTCGCCAGTGGCCACGATGCGCTCGACCTCGACGATGCACAGCTTGCCGGCCATGGCCGCGGCCGGGTTGAAGTTGCGCGCCGTCAGGTGAAAGCGCAGATTGCCCGACAAGTCGGCCACGTCGGCCTTGACCAGCGCCACGTCGGGCCGCAGAGCGCGCTCCATGACATAAGTGGAGCCGTCGAAGTCGCGCAGCTCTTTGCCTTCGGCCACCAGGGTGCCGACGCCGGTTTTGGTGAAAAAGGCCGGAATGCCGGCGCCACCGGCGCGCAGTTTTTCGGCCAGGGTGCCCTGCGGGGTGAACTCGAGCTCGAGCTCGCCGGCCAGGTACTGGCGCTCGAACTCTTTGTTTTCGCCCACGTAGGACGAAATCATCTTGCGGATCTGGCGCGTCTCGAGCAGTTTGCCCAAGCCAAAGCCATCGACCCCGGCGTTGTTGGAGATCACCGTCAGGTCGCGCACGCCGCTGTCGCGCAGCGCGTCGATCAGCGCCTCGGGGATGCCGCACAGGCCAAAGCCGCCCACCGCGATCAGTTGCCCATCGGCCACCACGCCCTGCAGCGCCGCCGCCGCACTGGGATAGACCTTGTTCATGCACGCTCCTGTGTGTAGTTGATGGGCATGAATTGTACGGGTGCTGCGCGGCTAGGGCGGATGCCACTGCGTGGGATCTCGTGGTCTGATCCTGATCTTTTAGTTTTCTGCAAACTGCGCCTCGATATCCATCGCGCCGTGCAGGATGCGCACGATCTGCACCAGTCGGTCGCTCTCTGCGTAGAGAATGAGATAGTTGCCGTGGGCGCATGAGCGCAGACCTTTGCCGAGCTCTGGCCGGGGCCTGTAGGCTTTGGGCGACTTGGCCAGCTTGCGGCACTGCGCTTGCAACTCGCGCACAAAACTGGCGGCACGGCGTGGGTTGTTTAGCGCGATGTAGTCACCGATGGCCTCGAGATCCTGCTCGGCCTTGGGCAAAAACACCAGTTGCATCAGGCTCTTTCAGCCGCTTCGGCCAGCGCGAGAAACTTGGCCTCTAGGCGGTCAAAAACCTCCTCCTCTGATAGGCACGGCCCACTGGCCAAGCCCACGGCAATCGCCTCGCGCAGGACCTGCAGCTTGGCGGCTTGTTCGGCTTCGCGCTCTTCGAGCAGGCGCAGCCCAGCGCGCACCACCTCGCTGGCATTGTTGAAGCGGCCCGCCTCTACCTGCTGGCGGATGAAGGTTTCAAAATGGGGGCTGAGGGCCACACTGGTCGGCATCGCAGATTCTCCTAACAGTTAATAATCGTTATTAAACCAAAGCCCCAAGCCCAGGTCAAGACTGACCCAGCCACCCCACCCTACTGGCGCGCGGTGCGCACCGGCTCGGGCGGCTGCTGCGGGTGGCTGCAGCGCCAGGGGTTGATGTCGAGCCCGCCGCGGCGCGTGTAGCGCGCATAGACGCTGAGCTTGAGCGGCCGGCAGCGCTGCCAGATGTCGAGGTAGATGCGCTCTACGCAGTGCTCGTGAAAGCCGGCGTGCCGCCTAAAGCTCACCAGGTAGCGCAACAGCCCAGCTTGATCGATCGGTGCCCCGCTGTAGGCGATCTGCACGCTGGCCCAATCCGGCTGGCCGGTCACGGGGCAGTTGCTTTTGAGCAGGTCGCTGGTCAGCACCTCTTGCACCACGGCTTGGCTGGTGTCGGCTTGTAGGAGCTGCGGGGCGGGCTCGTAGTCGCCGCATTCCACATCCAGCCGATCCAGGCTCAGGCCCTCGAGCGCTTGCAAGCGCTCTAGCCCAAACTGCGCCGGGCGCAGCAGCCGCACGCCCACGCCGCCGCTGCGCTCGCTGCCGCGCCACAGCGCCTCGGTCAAATCCTGGCGCAGGCGTTGCTGCACCGCTTCGGCGCTGTCGAACACGCTCTGGTTGTAGCTGTTGAGGTAGAGCTTGAACGATTTGCTCTCGAGCATCTGCGGCGTCTCGCAGGGCACGGTGAAATGCACGATCGCCAACTGCGGCTTGCCGCGCGCATTGAGCCAGCTGAGCTCGTAAGCCGTCCACAGATCGGCCCCCAAAAAGGGCAAGGGGGTGCCCAACCCCAGCTCGGCGCGCTTGGGCGCACGCGGCAGCGGGCACAGCAGCGTGGGGTCGTAGCGCTCGGGGTAGGCGGTCGGCTGGCCGAGCAGCAGGGGCTGATCGGGCGGTGGGCAAGTGGATGGCATGGGCTGGATGGGGCTATGCGTGTGGCTGGAGGAGGCATCAGACAAAAGTGTGCTCGCGCAACCACTTGGTGGCGATCCACTTTTCGCCCTCCCACACCGGCACGCTGCCGTGCAGGGTGCGGGTGCTGGGGTGCGGGCGTTCGTAGGCAAAATACAGCGCTTGGCCGCAGTGCGGCAGCACCTCGAGCCCCAGATCGGGAAAGGTGGTGGCGCCGCCGCGCGGCACCTGGTTGAGGTAGATCAGCACCGTAGCCAAGCGCTGGCCGCCGCGCCGCGTCAGGGCGGGGGTGCCGGGTTCGCCCGGGTCGAAGTAGTCGTAATGCGGCTTGTACTCGCCGCCCTCGGGGTAGTGCAGCACCTGCAAGCCCTCGCCGTGTTCGATGGGCCAGCGCAGCAGGCGGGCGATGCGCGCTTCCAAGCGCCGCACCAGTTCGGTTTCGCCGCGCCCAAAAAACATGCCGCTGCTGGTGCGGTCGGGGTTGATTTCGCTGCCCCCGCTGCGCGTCTGCACGGTGAGCGAGCGCTTGAGCCGCGGCCGCGCGGCCTCGATCAGTTGCGCGCACTCGGCCGGCGTGAGCAGCCCATCGAACAGCGCCAGCGGCGGCTGCTGCAAGCGCAACCGCAGCTCCACCGAGCGATCGCCGCAATCGAAGCAGCGCTGCGCCGCGCCCCAGTCGGGCTGCGGCAAGGCTAAGGGCGCGGGGGCTGGCTGGCCGGTGGGGGGCATGGCTGTGGGCAGGGCAGCGGGGTTGCAGGGGCTGGGGCGAGGCTGGCTGGCGGCAGGCAGCGGCTGTGGCAGCGGCGTTTAAGCCGGCAAACGAAACACCAGCCGATCCGGCCCCGATTCGCTGGCCACATAGCGGTAGCCTTCGGCGTTGAAGGCCTTGAGCTGCTCGAGGCTGATGGCGCGGCAGTCGATGGCGTGGCGCATCATCAGGCCGCGCGCGCGCTTGGCGGCAAAACCCATGACCCGGTAGCGCCCGCCGTGCAGTTGCTCAAACACGCAGTGCACCACCCGCGGCTGCAGGGCCGATGCATCCACCGCCTTGAAGTATTCCTCGCTGGCCAGGTTGACGACCAGCGGCACCGGGTCGGTGCTGGCGCGCTGGTTCAGATAGTCGCTGATCTGGCGGCCCCAGTACTGCACCAGGTTTTTGCCTCGGGTGGTGGCCAGCCGGGTGCCCATTTCGAGCCGGTAGGGCTGCATCAGATCGAGCGGACGCAGCACGCCATAGAGGCCACTCAAAATGCACAGATGCTGCTGCGCCCACTGCAGATCGGCTTCGCTCAAAGTGCGCGCCTGCAAGCCATCGTACACATCGCCGTCGAAAGCCAACAGCGCCTGCTTGGCGTTGGCAGGCGTAAAAACCGGCTCCCAAGCCTGAAAGCGCGCCGCATTGAGCGCCGCCAGCTTGTCGCTCAGGCCCATGAGCTCGGCCAGTTCGTGCGGCGCCAGAGCGCGCAACTGCGCCACCAGTTCGGCCGCCTGCGCCACAAACTGCGGCTGGCTGTGGCTGGCGCTGTGCGCCGGGGTCTCGAAATCGAGCGCTTTGGCGGGCGACAACAAAAACAACATCGGTGGCGGGTCCTCTGGTTTGTGTTGGGGGCTGTGGGTGCGATTATCGGTGCAGCGCGAGGCGGCGGGCGGTCTGGGTGCACGCTTGCTTAGGCGTCCTGCGGCCGCAATGGCGCTGCGAGCGCACCCAGCCCGCCCGCCGCCTCGCATGGGGGAAATCGGTGCCAGCGCACGCAAACGGCAGTGCTGGCCACGCACCCGGTCAAGCAACATGCAAAATTTATTTACTTGAGGATGCCATTTTCTTATTATCAGGGTACAGTCCCACTTGTTGATAACCACCCCACCCCATAAGGTGACGAAATGGCCACCACTGCCGACACCATCGACCATGCGACCCTTGAACGCCTCGTAGAAGCCGGTGCCGTCCGCGGGGCCCACATTGTTGGCCAACCTGGCGGCTGGGGCGTGGTCATCCAATACGGATTGATTGAGCGCGCTCTGGCGGCGAAGCGCGGCGCTATGCGCATCTTTCGTAAGTTTGAAACGCTGGTTGCCTACCTCAAGGGCATAGGCATCACCCAGTACCAAGTGGACGCCAGCCACTTTGACCCCGTGGCGCTCAAGACCGACCGCAAGCGCACCGATGCCGCCGCGCGCATGAGAAACGCGCACGCAGCTGCCGCCTACAAGGGCTGGCTTACCCTACAGGTGCAAGCAGCGATCGACGACCCCCGGCCCAGTGTGCCGCATAGTGAAGTTGCCGCCGAGTGGGCGACCGAGCGCGCCGCAGCGCATTGCGGCTCTGCCACATCTGCAGTGCCATGGCGTTGAACTGCTGCCCGGTGCTGTCGCCCCTCTCATCACCTTGCCAACGCCTCGATCACAGCCTGTGGATTGCGCTCGATCACATTGAGCAACACCAACGCCGGGCCGTGTGGCGAGCGATCGCCCCGTTCCCAGTGGCGCAAGGTTGCCGCCGAAAAACCGAAACGCGCTGCAAACTGCTCTTGGGTCATGCCCACCTTGGCGCGCACCGCCTTCACGTCCACCGCGCGCGGGCGGTGCTCGCGCACGCCGCTGCCCTCCCCCTTGGCATGGGCAATCGCCTCTTGCAAACCCTGTTTGATGCTGTCAAATGCCGCACTCATGGCTGCGTCCTTTCTTTCCAGATGCCCACCAAGGCATCGACCAAATCGGCCAACTCGTTGCGCTCGGCCTTGCTCAGATTGGCCTTGTCGCCTTTGGCAAAGAGCGTGAGCAGATACAGCGGCATGAGGTCATCGTGGAAGTAGTAGATCACGCGCACGCCACCACTTTTGCCCTGCCCACCCCGCCGCCAGCGCAGCTTGCGCACACCACCCGTGCCTTCCATGATGTCACCCGCCTTGGGGTGTTCGGCCAAGTAGGCAAGCAAGTCCTGCCGCTCTTGACCAGACAAGAGCTTTTCGGCCAGTCGGATGTAGCTAGGCAGTTCGGCGATGCCGTGCAGAGTCTCGCGCATGTTTGAGTGTAATCCATTGGATTACATATAGCAAGGCTCGGCGCCTTTCTCTCTCCGCCACAACCCCAGTCTGCGCTTCTTTGAACTCATGCTTGCAAGTCCTCGAAAGTTTGGGCGAGCCACGCTTGGCGCTCCTTGGCCACTGCCATGAGGGTCAGGCCACGATTTTCTCAGCTAGCGCCAGTTCTCTACCTGCAAGCCGCTGACCCGGTTGAACTCACCCACGTTGGAGGTCACCACAATCAGGCCGCGTGCCACGCCGGTGCCGGCAATCAGCGCATCGTAAGCGCCGATGGGCCGGCCCTGCAACTTGAGCGCCGCGCGAATGGACGCCGTGGCCTGCGCATCGGCCTCGTTGAAGGGCACGGTACCGACGACCGAGAACAAGGCATCGAGCACCGGCGCCAGCTTGCGGGCATGCTCGCTGTTGAGCGCCAGCCCGTAATCGATCTCCATGCGCGTGAGCGCCGAGACCACGATCAGCTTCGGTGAGGTCGCCTTCAGTCGGGCCAGCACGCCCGCTTGGCCCTTGACAAAATCGGACACCGTGCAGGTGTCGAGCAGGTACTTCATGCCAGCGGATCGTCTGCGGGCGCTTTGAGCCGCTCGCGGCTGGCTTCAAAGGGCGGCACATCGGCCAGGCCCTGAAAGCCGGTCACGGCCAAGGGCCATTGCGGCTGGGATTGCTGCGCCAGCCACTCGCGCACCGCAGCGCGGATGAGCGCATTGCGGCTCTGCCCCACCTGCAGTGCCATGGCGTTGAGCTGCTGCCCGGTGCTGTCGTCGAGATAGATGTTGAAGTGCATGGCGGCCTCCGTGCGTTGGGCATTCAGTATAACACCTTGTTATGTTATATCACACAAGGGCCAATATCAAAAGGAAGCTCTGCGACCACGCCAGCCCGCCCGCCACCCCCCACCAGCCCGATAAAATCAACCACCGCCCTGCCCCAGCGCAGCCGCTCGCGCCGCCCGCGAACCCAACCCAGCCCGCACCTTGCCCACCATGCCTGATACCCCTGCCCAGCCGGGCCTGCACAGCCTGCCCAAATCGTTCCAACCGGCCGAACTCGAGGCGCGCTGGGGGCCAGAGTGGGAGCGGCGCGGATTGGGGCGCGCGGGCGTGCGCGGCTCGGGCCAAGCGCAGGCCGGCGTGCCCGCCTTTGCCATCCAGTTGCCGCCGCCCAACGTGACCGGCACCTTGCACATGGGGCACGCCTTCAACCAGACCGTGATGGACAGCCTCACGCGCTACCACCGCATGCTGGGCCACAACACGCTCTGGCTGCCGGGCACCGACCACGCCGGCATCGCCACCCAGATCGTGGTCGAGCGCCAGTTGCAGGCCCAAGGGCGCAACCGGCACCAGCTCGGCGCCACCGAAACCGAGTCGCGCCAGCGCTTCATCGAACAGGTGTGGCAGTGGAAACAGCAATCCGGCCAGACCATCACGCAGCAGATGCGGCGCATGGGCGACAGCGTGGACTGGAGCCGCGAGTACTTCACCATGGACGAGCGCCTGTCGCCGGTGGTGACCGAAACCTTCGTGCGCCTGTACGAGCAGGGCCTGATCTACCGCGGCAAGCGGCTGGTCAACTGGGACCCGGTGCTCAAGAGCGCGGTGTCGGACCTCGAAGTCGAGAGCGAGGAAGAAGACGGCTGGCTCTGGCACATCGCCTACCCGCTGGCCAGCGGTGCCGGGCAGCTGGTGGTGGCCACCACGCGCCCCGAAACCCTGCTGGGCGACGTGGCCGTGATGGTGCACCCCGAAGACGAACGCTACGCGCACCTGGTGGGCCAGTACGTGCGCCTGCCGCTGTGCGAGCGCGAAATCCCGGTCATCGCCGATGCCTACGTTGATCGCGCCTTCGGTACCGGTGTGGTCAAGGTCACGCCGGCGCACGACGCCAACGATTACGCCGTCGGGCAGCGGCACCAGTTGCCCATCATCGGCGTGCTCGCACTCGACGCCACCCTCAACGACCACGCCCCCGCGCCCTACCGCGGCCTAGACCGCTTCGAAGCGCGCCAGCGCGTGGTGGCCGATCTGCAAAGCGCCGGGCTGCTGGTCGAGACCAAAAAACACCGCCTGATGGTGCCGCGCTGCACCCGCACCGGCCAAGTGGTCGAGCCCATGCTCACCGACCAATGGTTCGTGGCCGTCAACCAATCCCCGCGCGCGCCCGCAGCCGCTGGCGCCAGCGGCCACGGCCCAGCCACCGATGCCGACCGCGCCCCCGACAGCCGCAGCATCGCCCAAAAAGCCATCGACGCCGTCAACAGCGGCGCCGTGCGCTTCGTGCCCGAAAACTGGGTCAACACCTACAACCAGTGGATGGGCAACCTGCAAGACTGGTGCATCAGCCGCCAGCTGTGGTGGGGGCACCAGATCCCGGCCTGGTACGACCTCGAAGGCCAAGTGTATGTGGCGCGCGACGCCGCCGCCGCCCAGGCCCAATTCGAAGCCCGCTGCGCCAGCCTCAACCCCAGCCAGCGCGACGCCCTGCTCGCCGCCGGCCTAGTGCGCGACCCCGACGTGCTCGACACCTGGTACTCCAGCGCGCTGATCCCGTTTTCCACCCTAGGCTGGCCGCAGGCGGCTGAGGGTGAGTGTGCTGGCGGCGGCGGGCGGGCTGGGTTCGCTCGCAGCGCCATTGCGGCCGAAGGACGCCTAAGCAAGAGCGAATCCAGCCCGCACGCCGCCGCCAGCGCCAACCAAGCCACCAACGCAGAACCCAGCGACTACGACCTGTATCTGCCCAGCAGCGTGCTCGTCACCGGCTACGACATCATCTTCTTCTGGGTCGCGCGCATGATCATGATGAGCACCCACTTCACCGGCCGGGTGCCCTTTCGCCACGTCTATATCCACGGCCTGGTGCGCGACGCCCAAGGCCGCAAAATGAGCAAAAGCGAAGGCAACGTGCTCGACCCGGTTGACCTCATCGACGGCATCGAACTCGCGCCCCTGCTCGACAAACGCAGCAGCGGCCTGCGCAAACCCGAAACCGCGCCCGCCGTGCGCAAAGCCACCGAACGCGAATTCCCCGACGGCATCCCCGCCTACGGCGCCGACGCCCTGCGCCTGACCTTCGCCGCCCTAGCCAGCCTAGGGCGCAGCATCAACTTCGACAGCAAACGCTGCGAAGGCTACCGCAACTTCTGCAACAAACTCTGGAACGCCACCCGCTTCGTGCTCATGCACTGCGAAGGCCACGACTGCGGCCTAGACGCCCACCCCCCCAGCAGCTGCGCCCATACCGATGGCGCCTACCTCGACTTCAGCGCCGCCGACCGCTGGATCGTCTCGCGCCTGCAACGCGCAGAGGCCGAAGTGGCCCAAGGCTATGCCGACTACCGGCTCGACCTCGTGGCGCAAACCGTGTACGAACTGGTCTGGAACGAGTTTTGCGACTGGTACTTGGAGCTGGCCAAAGTGCAGCTGCAACAGGGCAGCCCGGCGCAGCAGCGCGCCACCCGCCGCACCCTCATCCGCAGCCTCGAAACCCTGCTGCGGCTGGCGCACCCCATCATCCCCTTCATCACCGAAGCGCTGTGGCAAACCGTGGCCCCCGTGGCCGGGCGCTGGCCGCAAGACGCCCACGGCCAGCCGCTGCCCCAGGCCAGCATCAGCGTCGCGCCCTTTCCCGTGGCGCAGCCCGAACGCATCGACCCGGCCGCCGAAGCCGAAGTGGCGCAGCTCAAAGCCGTGATCGACGCCTGCCGCAACCTGCGCGGTGAGCTCGGCGTGTCGCCGGCGCAGCGCCTGCCGCTGTACGCCTACGCCCACAGCAGCGCCCAAGCCCAATGGCTGGCGCGCATGGCGCCGCAACTGCAGGCGCTGGCGCGCTTGAGCGAAGTGCGTCCCTTTGCCGACGAAGCCGCCTGGAGCGCCGCTGCCGCCGCCGCGCCCGTGGCCATGCAGGGCGATCTGCGCCTGTGCCTGTACGTAGAAGTGGACGTGGGCGCCGAACGCACGCGCCTAGGCAAAGAAGCGGCGCGGCTCGAGGCCGAGAGCGCCAAGGCCCAAGCCAAGCTCAACAACCCGGCCTTCGTGGCCAAAGCCCCACCCGCCGTGCTCGAGCAAGAGCGCAAACGCTTGGCCGACTTCGATGCCACCTTGGACCAAGTGCGCCAGCAGCTGCAGCGCTTGGGCCCATAGGCCAGCCAGCTTGGGGTACACCGTTCGAACCGCCCCCCGAACTGGGCACACGAATCGCTTTGCATGGGGCACCGGATAAGCCCTGATTGCCACGCCTAGGCATCAGGCGCTACAGTGTGCGGCAAGGTGGCCGTTGCAGGCCACCGGCCTTGTGCGCGCCCATTCAAAACCCCAACCAGGAGACACCATGCCACCCGAACGCAGCCCCAAGCCCACCACCCCGCAACCCTACCGATACCCCGCTTGGCTGCTGACCGGCTTGCTGACCCTGCTGGTGCTGGCTGCGGCCGCGCTGAGTTCGGCTCCGGCACAGGCGCAGGCACAGGCGCAGGCACAGGCACCAGCGCGCGCGCAGGTGGCCCGGGTGGTTTATCACGCCGATTTTTCCGACCCACGGCGCTTTAGCTCCATGCTCACCAGCATCAACTTCATGGTGACGCACTACACCAACGAGATGATCGACTTCGACGTGCGCGTCGTCTTTAACTCGCACGGCATCCGCTTCCTGACCGATGACCCGCTCACCGGCACCCCCTTTGCCGCCGACGCCGCCTTGGTGCAACAGCGCGACAACCTGCGCGGCCGCCTGCTGGCGCTGCACCAGGTGCACCGGGTCAAGCTCGAACTGTGCGAGATCACCCGCGCTCAAGTCAACCTCGACCGCGCCAAACTCTATCCAGGGGTGGAACTGGTGCCCTCGGGCGTGGTGCGCATCGCGCAACTGCAAAACGAGCTCGGTTTTGCCTATCTCAAGATCGAATGAGCCCGGCCCAGCGGCAGCCTGCCGCCGCCAAAACCCAAGCGCAAATCTCAGCGCCGCCGCAGCACCGAGACGTATTCGGGCCCGGCGTTGCTTTGCTCCACCAGTTCGTTGCCGGTCTGTTTGGCAAAGGCCTGAAAGTCGCGCACCGTACCGGAGTCGGTGGCGATGATCTTGAGCGTCTGGCCGCTGCTCATTTCGGCCAAGGCTTTTTTGGCCTTGAGGATGGGCAGCGGGCAGTTTAGGCCGCGGGCGTCGAGTTCTCGGTCTGCATTCATGGTGTGTCGGGTTACCTTTACGGGGTATTTTAGCGGCGCGACGGATGCTAGGCTGACAAGGGCCGATCAGGCCGGGAATACCCCAGTGGACAGGTAGCGGTCGCCGCGGTCGCAGACCACAAAGGCGATGGTCGCGTGCTCCACCGTGGCCGCGATCTGCTGCGCCACCCAACAGGCCCCAGCGGCCGATATGCCGCCAAAAATCCCCTCCTCGGCGGCCAGCCGGCGGCACATCTGTTCGGCGTCGGCTTGGCTCACATAGACCAGTTCATCCACCTGCGCCGGGTCGTAGATTTTGGGCAGATACTCGGGCGGCCATTTGCGGATGCCCGGAATGCGCGAACCCTCGCTGGGTTGCGCGCCCACGATGCGCACCGCCGGGTTGCGCTCCTTCAGGTAGCGCCCCACACCGGTGATGGTGCCGGTGGTGCCCATGGCGCTGACAAAATGCGTGATGCGCCCGGCGGTCTGCTGCCACAGCTCTGGGCCAGTGGTCTCGTAGTGGATGCGCGGGTTGTCGGGGTTGGCAAACTGGTCCAGCACCCGGCCCTTGCCCTCGCGCTGCATTTTTTCGGCCAGATCGCGCGCGTACTCCATGCCGCCGCTCTTGGGCGTGAGGATGAGCTCGGCGCCAAAGGCCTTCATGGTCTGGGCGCGCTCGATCGACAGGTCTTCGGGCATGATCAGCACCATGCGAAAACCCCGAATCGCCGCCGCCATGGCCAGCGCGATGCCGGTGTTGCCCGAAGTGGCCTCGATCAGGGTGTCGCCGGGGGCAATCTCGCCGCGTTCTTCGGCGCGCCGGATCATGGCCAGCGCCGGCCGGTCTTTCACCGAACCGGCCGGGTTGTTGCCCTCGAGCTTGGCCAGCAGCACATTGCCCCGGGCCCGGTTGGCCTCGGCCCCGATGCGCTGCAGCGCCACCAGCGGCGTCTGGCCCACCGTGGACTCGATGCTCGGGTAGGCCGGCGGTTCGGTGGCGGCCGCAGCCTTCTTGGCTGACCGGGCAGGCTTGGAATGCTTGGCAGGTGGCTTGAGGGACGAGGTGTTTGGCTGGGCGCGTGGCATGGTGGCTAAATCAGACGGTCTATCAGCAAAATGCGAACCGTGCGCCGGGCAGCGCAGGCCGCTCAAGGGCTCTAATGTGCCATAATCCGGGCTCACTCCAGTGCCGGAGTGGCGAAATTGGTAGACGCAGCAGATTCAAAATCTGCCGGTGTAACCCACCGTGCCGGTTCGAGTCCGGCCCCCGGCACCACCCGAGGCAGCATCCCACCCGATGTTGCCTTTTCTTTTGCCTGCAGCTCCTTTGGGGTCAGCCGATCATGTCTTTGCTCTTGCCTTTGTTGTCGGTCTTCGTGGGTCTGGCCATACTGGTTTGGGCGGCCGACAAGTTTATCGACGCCTCGGCCACGGTGGCGCGCCACTACAGCCTGCCGCCACTGCTCATCGGCGTGGTGATCATCGGTTTTGGCACCTCGGCGCCCGAGCTGTCGGTGTCGGCGCTGTCGGCGCTGGCGGGCAGCCCCGGCATTGCGCTGGGCAACGCCTACGGCTCCAACATCGCCAACATCGCGCTCATACTGGGCATCACGGCGCTCATCAGCCCGATCGTGGTGCAGTCGGGCATTTTGCGCAAAGAGCTGCCGCTGCTGGTGGGCGTGACGCTGCTGTCGGTGGCGCTGCTGTGGGATTTGGACATCAGCCGGCTCGATGCCGTGGTGTTGCTGCTGGTTTTTGCGGGCGTCATGGGCTGGTCGATCTGGCAGGGAACGCGCGGCGGCAAAGACACGCTGGGCGACGATACCGCCGCCGAAATGGACGCGCACACCATGGGCTCGGTCCGGCTGGCTTGGTTCTGGCTGGCTGCCGGGCTGGTGCTGCTCATCGCCAGCGCGCGGCTGCTGGTCTGGGGCGCGGTGCTGGTGGCGCAGTCGCTGGGGGTGAGCGAACTGGTGATTGGCCTGACCGTGGTGGCGGTGGGCACCTCGCTGCCCGAACTGGCCTCGTGCATCGCGGCGGCGCGCAAAAAAGAGCACGATCTGGCCATCGGTAACATTCTGGGCTCCAACATATTCAACACGCTGGCCGTGGTCGGGCTGGCCGGAGCCATTCACCCGCTGCAAGCCGAGCCGGCCGTGCTCTACCGCGACATGCTGGTCATGGCCGCGCTCACGCTGGCGCTGTTTGTGCTGGCGCGCACCCGGGGCGGCCAGTCCGGACGCATATCGCGCGTCAGCGGCGGGCTGCTGGTGTTGAGCTTTGTGGGCTACACGGTTTATCTGCTGCTCACCACCGTGGGCGCGCAGGTGGCTGTCTAGCAGAGGCTTTGCTGCGGCTGCACTGGGTGGTTGGTTGGCGCAGCCGCAGCCCCCGATCGCTGCACACGAAGCCGCGCTGCGCCTGCACCGCTTGCTTGCGGCCCAGCGCAGAAGTTACTGGATGATTTCCATCCAGCGCAATACACTAAATCCGGTGCCGGTGCCGGTACCGGTACCGGTGCCGGTACCGGGGGGTGGAGGGGGATTGGCAGCGCGATTAAGTGCGGCTAGGCTGTAGCGCACGGCAGGCGTACCAGCACCGCCAAACGGATCGTAGTTCGTCGGGCAGGCGGTGCCATTAGCGCGTCTGGCATCTACGATAACGGCCCCGTAAACGTTGGGGTTGCCGCTCATGCGCAAAGTACCACAATTGCGGATAACGATCAGGCCTACAAACAAGGCGTTGCCTTGCATCGTTAGGTCTTGGCCGTTGAGTACCAAGGTTCCCACTTCAAAGCTCGAGCCACCAATGGCGGTCAGCGTGGTTCTGCCGCTTTCTAGGACTGTTTGTGTTGGAGCCACTCCCCCTGGGAAAAAAGATTCAAACGTAGGGGGTGTTGTTGATGGTGGTGGGCTGAGAGCAACAGCAATGCCTGTTCCTCTGATAACACCATTGCCTGATGAGTTCAGGCCTTGATAAGGCAAGGTAATATCATCATTATCTGGCGGTTTTTTACCACCACCACCCTGCACTTCCACACTGCTACCAGTCCGATGGGTCAAGAACACAGCTGGCACAGCAGGCCTAGTTTGATCCGCAACTTGCGGCTGCATGCGGCAGCCACCGCCGCTGCAATCCAGTGGGGGTATGGGGTGGTTAAAACCAGACACCGTGCCGAAGCCTTCGTTAGCCCCCCCACCAGATCCGGCCGTGATACTGCATGGACCACCAATACAAGAAATGGCAGCGGGGGCATTGACTCGTGGGGCTGCAGTCGGGGGTGGTGTTGGTCCACCACCTGGTGTGCGCTCTAATTCAATTCGTAAACGGGTTTGTGCCAGCACCGTGTTTCCATCAGGGGTGCGAGCATGGCCTTCGACCTCAACAACAAGCGGGGATGCTGTCCACGCGCTGCTTGTCATTCTGAAGGTAATTGATGGATCGGTTGAAACAACACGAGTTACTCCCGTGAAAGGCGCAGGAATAGTCGTGGGCCAGCCATTGGCATTAACCCAAGCCACCAGTCTTGCCCCACCCGCTTCTGCGGCCATGAAGGATCGGGCGTGGTTGTCTTGGCTGGCAGCCATGCGCTCTTGCATCACGCCCGTGTTTAACGAGGTGATGGTGACCATCGACGCCACAGCGAGCAAAACGAGCCCAATGGCAAGGGCGGCACCGCGTTGCGTGGAGCGGGGTTTGAAAATTTGCTTCACCATCATGATAGCGCTCCTTGTCGATCAATTCAATTCAATTCAATTCAAAAAACTATTTAAACATTAAAATTAACAAATATCATGCCCGGCACACCGCATCGTGGCGCTGAAAACAGCCGTCGGGCCAATGGTTGTGCCTTCAGATTGCATCGCCAAATGCACAATGACGCTGCGGGGTGTAGCGCCTGTGCCGTCAGGAAACAATCTAAATCGTGTATCTGTCAGTGCATTTGCCGCACGCACTCCGGATACCAGAGTAACCGGCCCATGAATCACGTTTGCGAGGCCGGCCGTTGATACTTTATCAACGACCACACGGCATTCTAGTCGTCCATTTGCAACAAAAAAGACATTATAGGAATCTTCGTCTACAGCAGGCACTACAGGATTACCCAAACAGTCCCGGTGTACATCTGCCCCCAAAGCGGGCGGACCAGGTGATACAACCACCACAAGCACTTGATTATCAGGTACAACACTGGGCACACCACCAAGCGAACCCGTAGCAAGTATGGCTGTGTCAAGTGTCCGTATCGCAGCAAGCGTCCGTATTTCGCCTTGCTGCACCACCCTCGTGATGGTGTGCGAAGCAAAGCGAAAAGCCTCTTGGGCGCGGTCCAGCTCTTGCTTGGTGATCGCGGTTTGCTGGTTGGATATGAAAACGATGATCACTGCCCCAATCATCAGCAGACCCAGCACCAAGGCGACCATGAGCTCGATGAGCGTAAAGCCACGCGAATAGCGAGCAAGGGGTTTGAAGGTTTTCATTGTCACGTACCTCAAGCTGGGCAAGTGATGCGGCCTAATGGTGGCGGCAGCATAAAGTGATGGACTATTTGCTCTGCCTGCCCCTGAAAACGCCCATTCCAGCTAATGGTGATGGTCCAAACACTGGTTGGCGTAGCTGGTGTATCTGGCGTGGCAAGCACCGCCATCCAGCCTTGATTGGCAAAAGTACCCGTGGCGACTTGCTCAATGCGCCAATTGGTAACTATCAAATCACGAGAAGCTGTCACAACGCATCCTTGAGCATCATATAAAATGCCCTCATTAGCCCACATCCGCTCAACCAAGTCTCGGGCTTGCAGGGTTGCAATGCTGCGCTCGAAGCTGGAATGGCTGGTTTGCAGCGACCTGAGCTGCAGCCCGGCCACACCCAGCAGCCCGATGGAGAGGATGACCAAGGCCACCAAAATTTCTATCAGCGTAAACCCGGCTGCGCGGCGGGGGCGCTGGCAGGAGTGGGGGCGTGGTTTCAGGCTGGGCATTGCGTACCTCCGGGGCGTTCGATTCTGCTGCTGCCGCTCCTGACCATGCAAACCCTTCGGGTGTCGCCTTGGCCCACATTCACTACCAGACCGGCTTGAAAATCCCCAACCGCTTGATTCAAAAGCGTGCCTGTGGTGCTGTAAACCCAGCTCGGTGCACCGGTGATGATGATGGAGGGATGCAGGGCACGGCGCTCGCGCAATACCTGCCCACCTTGCAAAACAATCCACCCGCCGTTCCAGTTTACAGCGGTGGTGCCGGTTATGCAGGTGGGTGTGCCGCCTGTAAAGTTGGTGGCGGCGCAGACGGTTACCGGCCGCGCTTGGGCTATGGCCGTGCTGCGGGCAAATTGCAGGGTGGATTGGAGTTCGTTGGCGGCGCTGGTGGCGCGGTTTTGGGCGACCAGCGACTGGAAGCTGGGTATGCCTATGCTGAGCAAAATGGCCAGCACCGCGACGGCCACCATCAGCTCGATCAGCGTGAGCCCAGATTGCAGGGGCGGTTTGGCAGTCATTTGGCTTAGTTCCAGCAATCGGCGGGGGTGCGCACCGCTGCGTGGTTCACCGTCATGGTGCCGCAGCGGTGTAGGTTTTGCCCACCTACGGTTGTGGGGGTGGCGGTGATGGTGAAGGAAAGCGCCGTGAGGTCCCCTGCGGTAATGATGTAGCGCGCATTGCCAGTGGGGGGCGCATTGTTGGGCGCATTGCCAGCGGGGCGCTGGGCGTTGAAATCATCAATGCACCGTTGGGCTGCATAGCTCCGAGTGCTCGCAGCGCAGCGCTCCATGGCTTGCGCCAGCCGCATCATTTCGGCTTGTGCGTTGCCGCGGTGGGTTTCGCGCACGTGGTTGGTGTATGCGGGAAAGGCGATGGCCGCCAAAATCCCGATGATGGCCACCACGATCATCAGCTCGATCAGCGTGAAACCCTTGTTTTTCATTGCCCTAGCCTTTCAGTGCACCATCTACCTGTATTGCGCCACCGGCTGCCTTGGTGGGTGTTCAGCGCAGTATAGTTTGAAGGGCTGGCGGCCCGCTACGGCCAGCCGACAAGCGGCGCGTTTGGGCGCATGAACGGTAGCGCCCGGCCTAGGCCAGCAAGCCTTGGCTCACGCTGGGGTAGCGCAAAACCAGCCGCAGCTCGCGCTTCAGGCGCTGGTTGTGCAGCCGGCGCGATTCGCTCATGAAGCTGAGCAACATGGGGCCCAGCTGCGCGGCGGCTTCGGCGCGGCTGATGCGTGGCGGGCGTGGCAGGCCGTAGAGGTCGGCGGCGAGGTCGAAGTAGTCGCCCATGCGCAGCGTGCTGTCGTCGCAGACGTGGGCGCAGCGCTGCGGCGCGTGCCACCAGAGCGCGCGCACGCAGGCGCGGGCTAGGTCGTGGGCGTGGATGTGGTTGGTGTACACGTCGTCTGGCGGGCGCAGCACCGGCGTGCCGCGCAGCAGGCGCTCGCGCGCGCCACCGGCGCGGCCAACGCCATAAATGCCGGGGATGCGCAGCAGCGACACATCCACCCCGCGCCAGCGGCCCCAATCGCGCCAGGTGCGCTCGGCCGCCAGCCGGCGCTGCCCCCGCGCCGTGCTGGGCTGCGGCGGGCGGGTCTCGCTTACCCAGGCGCCGGCGCAGTCGCCATAAACGCCGCTGGTGGAGCCATAGACCAGTTTGCGCGGCCGGCTGCGCCGCCCCAGCGCTTGCGCCAGAGCGCGGCTGCGCGGGTCGGTGGTGGTGGTGCCCGCATTGGGTGGCGGCGCCAGATACAGCACCCTAGTGGCCAGCCCGGCCAAGCGCTGCAGGCTGGCGCGGTCGTCTAGGTTGCCCAGCAGCGGCACCACGCCTTGGGCGCGCAGCAGCGCCACGCGCTCGGGCGACGAGGTGAGCGCCAACACGCGCCGCCCCGGCCGCAGCAGCGCCGCGCAGCGCAAGCCCACGTCGCCGCAGCCCACGATCAACACCCGCTCGCGCCTAAAGCGCGCCGGCAAAGCCCCCAGCAGGGTCATGAGCGCCATCCAATTTGAGAAAATAGCGGCTTTGGCTGCTACCGGCCCCACCCTAGGAACCGCGCCCGCATGAGCTACACCATCACCATCGAACCCAGCGCCCGCCAGTTTAGCGCCGAAAGCGGCGAAACCGTGCTGCTTGCCGCCATCCGCCAGGGCGTGGCCCTGCCCTATGGCTGCCAAGACGGGGCTTGCGGCTCGTGCAAATGCAAAAAACTCAGTGGCACGGTCGAGCACGGCGCGTTTCAGCCCAAGGCGCTGTCCGAAGCCGAGCAGGCGGCCGGCTTTGTGCTCACCTGCCGCGCCCAGCCGCTCAGCGACGTGGTGCTCGAATCCAAGCAGGTGGGCGCGGCCGACGCCTTTCCGGTGAAAAAGCTGCCCGTGCGCGTGAAAGCGCTGCAGCGCGTCACCGACGACGTGATGATCGTGCACCTGCAACTGCCCGCCAGCGACCGATTCGACTACCACGCCGGCCAGTACATCGACGTGCTGCTGCGCGACGGCAGCCGACGCAGCTACTCGATGGCCAGCGCGCCGCATTTTCAGGCGCTGGCGCCGGGACTGGAGCTGCACATTCGGCACCTGCCCGGCGGCAAATTCACCGACCAGGTGTTTGGCGGCCTGAAGGAGAAAGACATCCTGCGCATCGAAGGCCCGCTGGGCGGCTTTTATTTGCGCCCCGACAGCGCCAAACCCATCATCCTGTTGGCCTCGGGCACCGGCATGGCACCCATCAAGGCGCTGATCGAGCACCTGCGCCTGCTCAACTGCGAGCGCCCCATCACCCTTTACTGGGGTGGCCGGCGCCCGGCCGATCTGTATCTGAACGATTGGATCGTAAGCCAATGCGCCGACATGCCCAACCTGCGCTACGTGCCGGTGGTGTCCGACGCGCTGCCCACAGACGGCTGGAGCGGGCGCAGCGGCTTTGTGCACCTGGCCGTGCTGGCCGACTTCCCCGACCTATCGGGCCACCAAGTCTATGCCTGCGGCGCGCCGGTGGTGGTGGAGGCAGCGCGGCGCGACTTCGCCGCCGCCGGCCTGCCCGAGCACGAGTTTTATGCCGATGCCTTTACCTCGGAGCGCGATAAGCTGGGGGGTTGAGGGGGCAGCGGGTGCCGGGGCGGCCTTCCACAGATCTAGGACGGCCAGCCGGGGTTGTATAGACCGGCTCACAAAAGGCGTGCCTAATAACCTTGTGTGGCCGCCGTGTTGATTTCCTCGATAGTGGCGACTTTCTTGGTACGGCCGGCAAGCAAGCCGACGAAGCCGGAAATGGTTCCGGTGGGCTGGGCGGCTTTGATCACGGTCTGGACATCGGGCAGCAACGCGAGTTTGGGGCCTTGGGCAATTTGACGCACCACAGGGTCGTTGGCCAGCAACTCGCGCCACTCCCCGGGCTCATAAAAGCTCAAGTGTATGGTACGGCCCAGCGCCTGTTCAGTGGCGTACAGCGCCTCCGACAACGCCAGCAACTCTGCCGTGCCCACGACCACCAAGTCGATATCGCTGCGCTGCGTGTCGGTGCCGTTGGCTACCGAACCAAACACGAAGGCCTCCTCAATCTGCCCTGCAAACGGCTGCAATGTCTTTCTGAGAGGGTCAGCCACCCCAAAGGTCTTGCGCAAGATGCTGCAGAGTTCGGGATACAGAAGATACTCCACATTCGCCTTGATGCTGCGGTGGCGCCCGCGGCGTGGCGCCTCCACCAGCACACCGGCGCTCAACAATCGCTCGATTTGCTGCTGGGTATTGCCCCTACCCGATGCGGCCACGGCCAGTAACTCTTGCAGGGTGTAGGCCCGCTCCGGGTGCGCGAGGGTGGCGGCCAGCACGCGCTGCACGCTGGGGGTAAAAAGGATGTCGGCGGCGCTCACAATGCCTCTTTTGTGACCATGGCTCGATATTTTAGGGTTTTTTACGGAAAATCCACTATACGTGGCTCTATCGCCACAAAACGTGGACTGAGGGGCTGAGCCGCGCGGCGCGACTTTGCCGCCGCTCGGCTTTGCCCGAGCATGGGTTTTATGCCGGTGCGTTTACTTCGGAGCGGGGTAAGCTGGGGGTTTGAGGGGGGCAGCGGGTGCCGGGGCGGCAGGGCTACCGCATCTACCTAGCCAAAGACGGCCTGAAGATCATCATCCTGATCGGTGGCGGCACAAAGAAGCGCCAGCAGACCGACATCGATGAGGCGGTCGCCTTGTGGGAAGACTACAAGCGCCGCAAGGCACGGACGAAAAAAGGAGCGTAACCCATGGCACTGACCCGTGATTTCAAAGCAACCGTGGTTGCCCGCGTGCAGACCGATCCGGCTTTTGCCCAGGCCTTGCTCGACGAGGCGATCACCCTGTTCATCGACGGCGAGCCCGACACCGCCAAACTCATCCTGCGTGACCTGGTGAACGCAACCGTCGGGTTCGAGTCGCTGGCCGAGGAAATCCACAAGCCAGCCAAGAGCCTGCACCGGATGCTGTCGGCCTCGGGCAATCCAACCATGAACAACCTCTCGGCGATCTTCGCCGCCATCAAGCGCGCGCTCAAGGTTGAGGTTCACACCACCGTCGTGATGGCATAGCCTCCCCTTGATCCGCTTGCGACCCGCAGAGCCCAAGCCCAAAAGCAATAGCGCCATGGGCACCGACCTGTCCGGCCACTTGGTGTATGCCTGCGGCGCACCGGTGGTGGTGGAAGCAGCGCAGCGCGACTTCGCCGCCGCCGGCTTTGCCCGAGCACGGGTTTTATGCCGATGCGTTTGCTTCGGAGCGGGGTAAGCTGGGGCCAAGCCTGAACGCTTTAGGTCCCCGCCACGCAGCCCACGGGCAGCAGTGGGGCTTCCACGCTGCTTTCGCACTGCCACTGGCCGGTGGCGTTGCGTGTGAGGCGTACAAATCGCCCTTCGACCTGCGGGCTGCCTCGCAGGGTGCAGGCGATGCGCTGGCCGCTGGCGTCGGACCCGGCGCCCGAGATGGCAATGCTGCTGCAGCGCTGGGTGCTGGCTGGCAGGCCTATGGCGGCGGGGTCTGCAGCAAGGGTTTGCGAGCTTTGGATGGCGGTTTCAAAAGCCGTGATGCCGCCACGAATATCGGCCAATCCGGTGGTAACCTGAGTGCGCGCCGCATAGCGTTGAAACATCGGCAAAGCAATGGCCCCCAGCACGCCGACGATGACCACCACGACCATCAGCTCGATCAGGGTGAAGCCTCGTGCGGGTTGGTTCATAGGGTGCTCCAAGTTCGAAGCGGAAATAAAAAAAGCCCGTTCGGGGTGTGAACGGGCAGGTTTGGGCTTTTGGGTGCTCGCCGCAGCGCGCATCAACCTAGGGCTGATGCGCTGCGCGGCTGCGCATCAATTAAGTAGGAGAAGGAGCAGGAGCAGTACCACCACAACCATCAGGACGCAGAGCTGCAGCAATGGCGGTGGTGCAGGTCCAGCGACCTTCGGTGCTGCGTGTTAGAACGATGCTCGAACCGGCGACGGAGGCAGGGCCGCCGAGGATAGTGCAAGTCAAAGTCACTTCGGCTGTGCCAGAGCCACCAACAACAATTCCCGTTCCGCCGCAATTGGACGTAGCGCCTGTTGGGAAACCTGCAGCTGCTCTGATGGCAGCGGTATCAGCGGCAGAGTTTCTGGACACCAGTTCATCGACGCCCACTTTGCCTGCAGCCAATTCTGCGAGTGCGGCACCGGCCTTGGCGCGAGCCGTGAAGTTTTGGTATGCCGGCAGCGCAATCGCCGCCAAAATGCCGATGATGGCCACCACGATCATCAGTTCGATCAGGGTGAAGCCTTGCTGTACACGTTTCATGGGATGTTCCCTCCAAGAGTGGTTGAAAAACACGGGTTGCGCCTAAATCCGACCTCAAGGGGTTTGAGGTTGCACACACTCAAGCAGCTTTCGTGCCAGGCTGGGCGCTTGGCCCTGTGCCACTGGGGCTGGGCCTGCCGCCATAGAGCAGCGGCATGGGCGCAAAGCAGTGGCGCAAACCGATGACGCAACTTGTGGCGGGCGCAAAACCGGCTTCACCCAGCCCGCAAGCACATTAAATTTTGACGTTAAATTTTGATGTGCATGAACTGCGGTGCATCAACTGCGCACCGGCTCGGCCAGCAGCAGCTTCACGTCGGCGGCGATGGCTTGCGCGCTGCTGCCAAAGGCGTGGTGCACGCGCACGCGGCCCGAGGGGTCGAACAAGAATTTGCCGGCCGAGTGGTCGATGGTGTAGCTGCCGGGGGTGCTGCCCTCGACGCGCTTGTAATAGACCCGAAACGCACGCGCCAGCGCGGGCAGCTCGGCCTCGGGGGCGTAGAGGGCCAAAAAGCTGGGGTCGAAGGCGGCCATGTAGGCGCGCATGACCTCGGGCGTGTCGCGCGCCGGGTCCAGGCTCACAAACAGCACCTGCAAGCGCTCGGCCTGCGCGCCCAGCAGCCGCCGCGCATGGGCCAAGGTGCCCATGCTGGTGGGGCACACATCGGGGCAGTGCACGAAGCCAAAAAACATGGCCACCACCTGCCCCCTAAAGTCGGCCAGGGTGCGGCGCACGCCGTTGTGGTCGGTGAGGTCAAAGCCCTGGGCGTAGCTGGCGCCGGTGATGTCGATGCCCGCAAAGGGCGAACGCGGCCCGCAAGCCGCCAGCAGCCCCCCCGCGCCCACGGCCAGCAGCGCGCGCAGCAGGGCGCGGCGGGGGTGGGGGTGAAGGCGGGGGTAATGTGGCGGCTGCGGTCTGCTTTTCATGCGCGGAATTGTGCCCCAAAGGCTGTGGCGTACCGCAGCCCCGGCCAAAGTGCGCCCAATACTGAGCGCCCTAGGGGTCTGCCGCCAGTTTTGTTGGGGCAATCAGCGCTCAGGTCAAATCGCCCTGACCTGCTTCACCAAAAAGCTCCGATAGGGACGACGCCGACAAGATGCGGCCCATCCAGTCCATCAGTTGCTCTTCGCTGGCTTGCGCCAAGCGGGTGTCCACCCAACCAGGCACAGCACCGAAGCGCAGGCGCAACTGCAAAGACAGCGCCTTGGCGTAACCTTGGTGCATGCCCTGTTGCATGCCCTGTTGCATGCCCTGTTGTATGCCCTCTTGCTTACCCTGCTCCAACCCCTGCTGCAGCCCCTGATTAACGCCCTTTTGGGTGGCCTCGTAGAACCAGCGTTCAATGGTTTGCTCTAGCATGGCGCTGCCCTCTAGTAAGTCGTTGATGGTGTCGATTTCGTCAATGTTAGCGCGTGGCGCCTTGCGGCGCAAGAGCATGCGCACCCAGACGCTGATCGTGCGCCGCAGGGGTTGCATGGCTTCGCCTTGCAGCAGCTGGCCCAAAGCGCCCAGCACCTGCGCGATGTCGGCCGGCGTGCGGCTGCGCTCGAGCTTAAAGAGCGCTTCGGCAAGGTTGCGCACGTCTGCCAAGGGGTGGAGCTTGAGCCGGGCTTCGTCTACCAGGTGGTAGAGCAGCCGCGGGCGGTAGGGTTCCAGCCCGGGCAGGCTGGGGCCGTAGTTGTCGGCCACGTCGGTGGCGGATTTCCATGGCGAGGCGCCGTTGTACAGGACGATGGGCACGATAGTGGGCAGTTGGCCGTCTTGCAGTTCGCCTTCTTTGACCAGGTGTTGCGATAGCAGCCCTACGTAAACCATCATGCGCAAGGCCATCCAAGGGTCGGGCTCGCTTTGGAACTCGAGCAGCAGGTACACCCAGACCCACTGCTGGCCCACGCGCAGCCGCCAGACCATGTCGTCGTGGCGCTGGCGTTCGGTCTCGCTCACGTAGCTGGCGTTGACGCGCTCTAGGGTGTTGAAGTCGGCCTGCTGCAGCCACGCACCGCCTAGGTAGCCGGTGAGCAAGTCGCGCACCATCTCGGGGTGCGAGAACAGCAGTTTGTAGCCGGTGTCGTGGGCTTGGTTGGGGTGGGCCATGGTGTGGTCGATGATACCCGCCGGATGTGGCCCGCTTTTGCTTGCCTGCGCCGCGGCTGGCGAGCTGGGGCTGGGGTGGCCCCTAGCCGCGCCCTTGGCGCAGCCACTGGCGCATCTGTTCGAGCGGCACGCTGCTGCTGGCGGCCACGGGCACGCGGGGGGTGGCGCGCACGGCGTGGCCGTAGATGATTTCGAAGGTGAGGCTCCACTGGCCCTCTGGGGTGCGCGGCAGTTCGTGCTCGATGGCGGCCAGCAGGCGCTGGCGGTGGCCGCGGCCGCGCAGGCTGGCGGGGCGCTGCGGGTGCAGGTTGCGGCCAAAGGCGCGCAGGTCGGCCAGCAGGCGCTCGGGGCTGGGGTAGCACAGCACGATGCGTTCGGTGTCGAGCACCGGGGCGGCAAAGCCGCTCTCGACCAGCATGTCGCCCCAGTCGTGCATATCGACAAAGGGCTGGTGCGGCGGCGGCCAGCCGCGTTTTGCGTAGAGTGGGCGCAGTTCGCGCAGGGTGTCGGGCCCTAGGCTGGAGAAGTAGAGCAGCCCATCGGGGCGCAGCCAGCGGTGCCAGCAGGCCAGCAGCGGCTGCGGTTCGGCATACAGGTGCAGCGCCATGTTGGCCCAAAGCAGATCGGCCTGCCCGGGGGCGATGGTGGGGGGCTCTGGGGTGGGCGTGGGCGTGGGCTCTGGGCTGGCGGCGTGCGGCTGCAGCCGGCCTTGTTCGTCGAGCAGGTGCAGGCGCGCTTGCGGCCAGCGCGCCGCCACCGCCTGCTGCGCCTGCCAGCCACCCAGCGCCGGGTGCCAGCTTAGCCAAGTGGCTGGCGTCTGCAACAGCCAGTCGAGCCGCTGCGCCATGCGCTGCCCCACCTCTTCGTGCAGCCAAGGGCTGTGCGCGCGCGCAAGGCCACGCCAGCGCTGGGCGGCTTGGGGGTCGAGCCCGGGCTGGGCTGTGGGCGGGGCATCAGTGGGGGGAGGTGCGCGCATGGCGGGGGCATCGAGATTTCGTAGGGGGCAGTGTAGTGGCTGGGGGTGTTGTCGGCGTGGGTGCGCATGTTTTGCACAAAACCCCAAAGGGGAAATACAATGATGAAACTGGGTCGCTTCATCCTCGGGAGTCTGCTTTGCACGTTTTAGCAAAATTGCCCAAGCCGGTCGCGGTAACTGCCGCTGAGGATTATTCACTCAAGGTAACCTTCAACAATGGCGAGATGCGGCGGTTCGATGTCAGACCTTATCTGGCCTACCCCGCATTTGAAGCCCTAAAGACCGGATGCTTATTTGCCCAAGCGCGCGTTGCGCACAATACCGTGGTGTGGAACGACGAGGTGGACATTGCACCCGAAAGTTTGTACCTAGAAAGCACGCCGATCTGATGGCGATTGGGCGGCACCGCTGCAGTTGCTCAGGCATCGTCAATGCCGACCTCGAGGGCTCGGGCCTTGTCGGCAAGGCGGCTCTCTACTTTGCGGTAGAGCGCTTGGTCGGCAATCTCCTCCATCATGGCCTCGAACAGACGCGGCTCGACCATGTAGAAGGCGGCGCGGTTGTGGCTGGCCCCACAAAAGCGCGGGGCGCCGGATTATGATGCGGCGCATGAGCACCACTGGCCGCCCTCGCCTTCGCTTTCGCCGCGTTCGTGGTGTAACCCTGATCGAGGTGTTGGTGGCGTTTTTGTTGCTCAGCTTGGGGTTGCTGGGCATGTCGGCGATGCACATCAACGCGCTGCAAAATAAGCACAGCGCGCTGCAGCGCAGCCAGGCGTCGATGCTGGCGCACTTCAAGATGGATGCGCTGCGCGCCAACCGCGAAGCCGCCATTGCGGGCCTGTACAACTTGGGGGTGTTGGGTACGCTGGTTTGCACCCCGCCGGCCGATACCAACCTGGTCACGCACGACCAGCGCACTTGGCTGCTGGCGCTGCGCGGCGCGCTGGGTGACGACTCCAGCACCTGCGGTTTGGTGGCCTGCGTGGCTGCGGGCGGGTCGGCCAGTTGCACCGTGCGGGTTGATTGGGACGACACGCGCGGCACCGGGGGCACGGCGGCGCAGCGGGTGGAAATCGTGAGCCAGATCTAGCCCGCCCCCTTTTTTTGCGATGCCCGCCCCAGCCGCCCGCTCCCCGCACAGTCAGCGCGGCCTGTCGCTGGTCGAAATTCTGATTGCGCTGCTGCTCGGACTGGTGCTGATCGGTGGCGCAACTGGGGTGTATCTGGCCAATCAGCAGACTTTTAAGCAGGTCGATCAGATGGCGCGCATCAACGAAAACGCGCGCTTGGCCTTTGAACTGCTGGGGCGCGACCTGCGCCAAAGCGGCGGCATGGGGTGCGGCCGCTATTTGCCGGCGGCTTATCACGCTCCTGCTGCTGCCGGCAGCTGGTGGAACCAGTGGGGCCATGGGCTGCGGGGCTACGAGCAAGAGGCAGCCTTTGCGGCCAACCAACTGCCGGCGCGCGCCTTTGGGCTGGGTGCGCGCGACCGCGTGCCGGGCACCGATGCGGTGGTGACCAACTTGAAGCTGCACGCCCCCACGGGTGGCCAGATCATGCCCGTCTGCAACCAGCGCTTTAACGCTTGGTACATTGCCAACAACGGCCGCGGGGGGCGCTCGCTCTACCGCATGACGCTGCTCAACCACGCCGGCATCGCCGAGCCCGACGGCCCCGAAGAGATGGTGGAAAACGTGAGCAATCTGCAAATCGAATACCTCGTGCGCGTTGATGGTGCGCAGGTTGGCCCCGCGCTCGACGACTCGTATGTCACGGCCACGCGGGTGAACGAATGGGGTGCGGCGCAAACGCCGCCGGTGGATGGCTGGAGCCGGGTGCACGCGGTGCGTGTGGTGCTCACATTCACCACGGCCGACGCAGTGGGCACTGATGCGCAGCGCATCGAGCGCCAATTGCCTTTGGTCGTGGGCCTGCGCAACCGCTTGCCATGATGCCCGTGCGCCGCCGCCCCCACGCGCAAAGCGGTTTGGTGCTGCTGATGGCGCTGGTGATGCTGTTGCTGGTGACGCTGCTGGGTGTGACCTCGGTGCGCATGGTCACGGTGGAGGAACGCATGGCGGCCAATGCATTTGACCGCAACTTGGCTTTTCAGGCCGCAGAAACCGCGCTGCGTGAGGGCGAGGCGCGGGCGGCCGAGGCTGCGCAGCGTGAGCGCAAGGCGCTGGCCTCTGCCCACCCCGATCAAGGCACGCACAACGCGCTGGCCCAAGCGGGCTTTCCGGCGGTGGCCAAGGATTGCGGCAACCTGAACAACGGGGCCTGCGCCCACGGCCTGTGCTCGGCCCCAGCCCCGGCCTGCAGCGCCGCCCGCTGGCAAGACCAGCGCTTTGCGGGCTGGCAGCGCGTCGATGCGGTCACCGCTGCACGGGCCGTGTCGCCGCTGGCGCATGGGGCGCCCGAGTATTACGTGGAACACTTGGGCTCGAACTTCCCCTGCAGCCCGCAAAGCCCCGCGCTCAACCCAAACTGTGCACGCTACCGCGTGCTTGCACGCAGCAGCCCAGCCGATGGCCGCGCCGTGGTGGTGTTGGAGTCGATCTACGCCGCCGAACTGGTGCCTGTCGGCTTTGAGGCAGCGTATGGCGAAGACGATGCAGAGCCCGCACCCCCGCCCAGTGTGGTGGGGCGCATTGCGTGGCGCGAGATCATCCACTAGCGCAGCGCCCCGCTCAACCCACCCTGTTTGCATCCACCACGCCCGCAGCTGCCATGCACCAAGCACCCACCCCCATTGCCCCAGCGCTGGGCACAGCACGCGCCCGCCGCGAGCCTTTGCCGCTGCGCCGAGTGTCAGCAGGCTTCACCCTGATCGAACTGATGATCGTAGTGGCCATCATCGCCATTCTGGCGGCGATCGCCCTGCCGAGCTACCAGCGCCACGTCACCGAAACGCGGCGCGACGCGGCCACCGCCTGCCTGCTGGAGCTGGCGCAGTTTGCCGAGCGCCACTACACCACGCGCATGGTTTATACCGGCTTGGTGCTGCCCAACACCCAGTGCCAAGCCGACCTGGTGCAGCACTACACCTTCAGCCTCAACGGCGTGCCCGATACACGCACCTACTCGATCCAAGCCGTGGCTCAAGGCGGTCAAGCCACGCGCGATGCGGCCTGCCTGACGCTGCGCATCGATCAGCGCGGCACCCAAACGGCGTTGGACAGCGCCAATGCGCCGAGCGCGGGTTGTTGGTGATTGCAAGCCCTCTGCCGGGTTCGTACAGCCTCAATCAGTCGTACACCACCTCGGCGCGCTGCTGGTGCGCTTGGGCGCGCCAGGCGGCCAGCGCGGCGTCGCAGGGGTAGCACTGGGCGCGCTGGGGGTCGAGCTGCAGCGTGGCGCGCACGGCCTCAAGCTCCAGCTCTAGGCGCAGCGGTAGGCCGCGCAGCACCTCGCCCAGCTCGGTCTGGTGGCGCCGGGGCGGGTGCGCTTGCAGCAGCGCGGCGACCTCGGGGCGCTGCTTGGGCCCCACGGCCACGCGCAGGTATTTGCCAAAGCGGCAGCGGGCAGCGGGCAAGTCCCACACCTGCTGCACCTTGAGGCGCAGCCCGCCCGAAAAGCGGTCGGGCTGGGCCAGCACTTGCAGCAGCACCAGTTCGTCGTCTTGCAGCAGGTGGCGGTGCGCTTGCAGCAGCGCGTCGTCGGCGCTGGCTTCGAGCACGGCGCTGCGGTCGTCGAGCTTAAAAATCGCCACTTTGCCGCGCTGGCCGTTGATCACGCGCAGATCGCCCACGATGCCGGCCAGCAGCTGCGGTTCGCGGCTCTCGGCCACGTCGGCCAAGGGGGTGCGGGCGATGCGGCGCACTTCGTCGGCGGCTTGGTCGAACAGGTGGCCCGAAAAGTAAAACCCGAGCGCGGCTTTTTCGTGCGTCAGGCGCTCGCGCACGCTCCACGGCGGCGCCTCGGCCAGCGCCGGCTCTTGGTCGCTGGCGCCGTGGCCGCCGGCTTGGCCGGGCAGGTCGAACAAGCCGCCCTGAAAGGCGTTGGCCTGCTGGGCCTGGGCAAAATCAAAAGCCAGCTCGACCGAGGCCAGCACGGCGGCGCGGTCGGGGTGCAGGCGGTCGAAAGCGCCGGCCTTGACCAGCGCCTCAACCGTGCGCTTGTTGAGGCGGCCGCGTTCGATGCGGGCGCAAAAATCGAACAGGCTGCTAAACGGCCCCACCACCGCAGCCCGCGGCCCCGCGCCTTGGCCTTGGCGCGCGGCCACGATAGCCTCGATGGCCTGCTGCCCGGTGCCCTTGACGGCCCCAAGGCCGTAGCGGATGCAGCGCTCGCTCACCGGCTCGAAACGGTAGCCGCCCAGGTTGACGTCGGGCGGCTCGAATTCGAGGCCGAAGCGCTGCGCGTCTTCGACCAGCAGCTTGAGCTTGTCGGTGTCGTCCATCTCCAGCGTCAGGTTGGCGCAGAAGAATTCGGCCGTGTAATGCACCTTGACCCAGGCGGTGTGGTAGGCCAGCAGCGAGTAGGCGGCGGCGTGCGACTTGTTAAAGCCATAGCCAGCAAACTTTTCCATCAGGTCAAAGACCTCGTCAGCCTGCTGCGGGCTCAAGCCTTGGGCGGCGGCGCCGGCGCGAAACACCAGCCGCTGCTGCGCCATTTCTTCGGGCTTTTTCTTGCCCATGGCGCGCCGCAACAGGTCTGCGCCGCCCAGGCTGTAACCGCCCAGTATCTGCGCCGTCTGCATCACCTGCTCTTGATAGACCATGATGCCGTAGGTCTCGGACAGCACCTGCTCGAGCAGCGGGTGCGGGTACTGCACCACCTCGCGCCCGTGCTTGCGCGCCACGAAGCTGGGGATCAGGTCCATGGGGCCGGGGCGGTAGAGCGCGTTGAGGGCGATCAGGTCTTCGAGCCGGCTGGGCCGCGCGTCGCGCAACATGCCTTGCATGCCGCGGCTTTCAAACTGGAACACGGCCTCGGTTTTGCCGTCTTGGAACAGGCGGTAGGTGGCGGCGTCGTCGAGCGCCAGCGTTTCGTAGCTGAAGCCGGCTTGATCCGGGTGGCGCTGCACGATCAGCTCTTTGGCCTGCTCGAGGATGGTGAGCGTGGCCAGCCCCAGAAAGTCGAACTTGACGAGACCGATGGCCTCAACGTCGTCTTTGTCGTACTGGCTCACGGCGGCCGTGCTGCCGGGCTGCTGGTAGAGCGGGCAAAAATCGGTGAGCTTGCCGGGCGCGATCAGCACCCCGCCGGCATGCATGCCGACGTTGCGCGTCAGGCCCTCGAGCTTTTGCGCCAGCTCGATCAGCAGCCGCACCTCATCTTCTTTTTCGATGCGCTCGGCCAGCAGCGGCTCCATCTCGATCGCGTACTGGTTTTTGTCGTTGGCGGGTTTGGGCCGCGGCGGGTACTGCAGCGTCACGCTCTGGCCGGGTTTGTTGGGGATGAGCTTGCTGATGCCGTCGCAAAAACCGTAGGGAAAATCGAGCACGCGCCCGACGTCGCGGATCGCGGCGCGCGCCGCCAGGGTGCCAAAGGTGGCGATCTGGCTCACCGCCGCGAGGCCGTATTTGCCCTTGACGTAGTCGATCACGCGGTCGCGGTTGGCTTGGCAGAAGTCGATGTCGAAGTCGGGCATCGAGACCCGCTCGGGGTTGAGGAAGCGCTCGAACAGCAGCTGGTAGCGCAACGGGTCGAGGTCGGTGATTTGCAGCGCGTAGGCCACCAGCGAACCGGCCCCGGAGCCGCGCCCGGGCCCGACCGGGCAGCCGTGCGCCTTGGCCCACTGGATGAAGTCGGAGACGATCAAAAAGTAGCCCGGAAAGCCCATTTTGATGATGGTGCCGAGCTCGAATTCGAGCCGCTCTTGGTAGCGCGGCTGCTGGCGCAAGCGCTCGGCCGCGTCGGGGTAGAGCTGCTGCAGGCGCTGCTGCAAGCCCTGCTGCGAGGCGTGGCGGAAGTAGTCTTCGGTGCCCAGCTGCTGCCCGTCCACGGGCGGGATCGGGAACGCCGGCAGCTGCGGCTTGCCGAGGCTGAGCTGCATGTGGCAGCGGCGTGCGATTTCGACTGTTTGCGCCAGCGCCGTGGGCAGGTCGGCAAACAGCGCCGCCATTTCGGCGCTGGTCTTGAAATGCTGCTCGCGCGTGAAGCGCCGGGGCCGCCGGGGGTTGCCCAAAATCTCGCCTTCGGCGATGCACACGCGCGCCTCGTGGGCCTGAAAATCGTCGGGCGCGAGGAACTGCACCGGGTGCGTGGCCACCAGCGGCAGACCCAGCTGGCTGGCCAGCGCCACGGTGGCGCGCAGGTGGCGTTCGTCGTCGGCACGGCCGGCGCGCTGCACCTCGAGGTAGAAGCGCTGCGCAAAGGTGCCCGCCAGCTGCTGCGCCAGCGCGGCGGCGGTGGCCTCGTCACCGGCCAACAGCGCCTGCCCCACCGGCCCGGCGGCGGCGCCACTGAGCACGATCAAGCCCTCGTGGTGCTGGCGCAACCAGTCCCAGCGCAGCACGGCTTGGTCGCGCTGCACCGGGCTGCCCCAGGCCAGCGACAGCAGCTCGCACAGGTTGAGGTAGCCGGCCTGGTTTTGCGCCAGCAGCAGCAGGCGCGGCCAGGTGGTAGGCCCGGCCTGCGCGGCGGCGCCCGAAGGCGCGGCGCCCAGCCCCTGCAACAGCACCTCGGCCCCGAGGATGGGCTGCACCCCGACGCTGCGCGCCGCTTGGTAGAACTTGATGGCCCCAAACAGGTTGTTGAGGTCGGTGATGGCTAGCGCGGGCTGGCCGTCGGCGGCGGCGGCGGCGGTGACGGCGTCGATGCGCGTGGTGCCATCGACGACGGAAAACTCGGTGTGCAGGCGCAGGTGTACGAACATGGGCACGATTGTAGGGATGCCCGACCTGGCCCCCCTGTGCCCTTATTGCCTACCCACTGCCACAAAACTGCAACATCTGGGGGCAAGAATGCTGGGGCTTGCCTTGTTCTAGCTTTGTGTCAATCACTGGAGGTTTTTCCGATGCGTCATCTGCTTTTGGCCGCTGTGGCCGCTGTCACCCTGGCCGCTTGCGCCACCCCGCCCACTGCCACGGCCCCGGCTGCCCCGGCGGCTGCCGCCCCTGCCCCTGCAGCCGCTCTTGCCGCAGCACCAGCGGCCGCCGCGGCGCCAGCCGCACCGCCGCAGTGCTGGAACGTGGACACGCGCAGCTTCGTGCCCGTGGGCACGCGCATCACCTTTGGCACCGCCAATCTCGAGTGCCGCGCCATCCGCGAAGGCCGCTCCGCCCAGTGGGACACCCCCACTGCTGCTGCAGCACCGGCTGCTGCTCCGGCGCGCTGAGCGCAGCCTAGCGATTTAAAGCTTCAAAAAGCACCCTTCCAACCCTTGAGAATCGACACGGTTTGCGTCAACCCCTGCTTAAGCAGGATGTCGAGCAACTCGTCGGCGCTCTTGGGTGGATTTTTGAGGGCGGCGCGCTGTTCGGCCAAGGCCTGCAACACCGATGCGGGATGAAGGTCAAACAGATCGACGATAAAGTCGTCTGGGTGCTGGGCGTCTAGGTTGTGGCGTTGCAACACACCCAGCGGAAAGTCCTTCAGATTGAAGGTGACGATGGTTTCAGCGCCGCCGTGTATGGCCGCTGCCACCACATGCCGGTCATCGGGATCGGGCAAGTCGATGGCCGGGATCAGGTGCTCAAATCCTTCGACTAGGCTGTCGCGCACGCTCGCGTTCATCAGGGCGCGTGTTTTTTTCAGAGCGGCAGGGTCGATCTCGGGGCGCTGCTTGAGCAGGTTGCGCATCCACTCGTCGTGGATGGTATTGGACCAGCGCGCACGAAAGCGGTCGGTGAGCGCCAGCCGCATGAGCAGATCGCGCAGCGGCGCTGGATAGAGCACGCACGCGTCGTAAATGACCGTGAAGTGCGAGCTCATTCGTAACCCAAGCCCAGCTCCTGCGCTTGCTCGGCCAGCGCATCCAGGGCTTGGCGCCGCTGGGCATCGATGCGCTCTTTGTAGGCGATCACGTCTTGGTAGCGCACGCGCCGATGGGTGCCTGTTTTGTGAAACGGGATCGCCCGGCTTTCCAGCAGTTTGACTAGGTGCGGGCGCGATACGTTGAGCACATCCGCCGCCTCTTGGGTGGTCAGCTCGGCATGCACCGGGATGATGCTGACCGCGTTGCCCTCACCGATCTCGGTCAGCACATCCACCAGCAGGCGCAGCGCCGACATCGGGACGCGCACAGGGTGCGCCGCGCCTTGGTCGTCAAAAATCTCGATCTGCTGCGTTTGTGCACGCATCTGCAGGTAGGCCGACAGCGCGCGCCCGCTCTCGCGCGCCAGCGCCACCTCCTCGGCTGTGGGCATCGCTTGTGGCAGTAGAGTCGTGGTCATCGAGCGTTCCTAGGTGGCGGCTTCTTATGCTGAAATCAGATGGTAACCGCAACAAACGACAAACGCAATAATCAAAAAGCCCTGACCATGGTGGCTCAGGGCTGATTGGCCTACGCTGCAAGGGGCGGTGTGCCCGTACAGTAGTGCGCTCTTAAGCCCCCTTGACCCAGCGCTGCGCCGTGGCGGCCACGCGCTGGCCGAACAGGCGCGCGGTTTCGAGGTCGCCGGGCAGCATTTCGTGCGCGCCGGCATCTGAGGGCGTCTGCGCCATGGCACCGCTGTAGGAGCCGACGTAGTTCACGTCGTTGCGCTGCGCCGCTTTGCTGTTGCTAGGCATGAGGCCGGTGCTCACCCAGAGGCCGCCGTGCTGCATGGCCAGCGTGTAGAGGTAGTGCAGGGTCGAGAGCTTGTCGCCGTTCATGGTGGCGCTGTTGGTGAAACCGGCAAAGAGCTTGTCTTTCCAGGTTTGCGCAAACCACGCTTTGCTCGAGGCGTCGGCAAACTTTTTGAACTGCCAGCTCACGCTGCCCATGTAGGTTGGGCTGCCCATGACGATGGCGTCGGCGGCGTCGAGCGCCTCCCAGCCGCCTGCGGGCAGGTTGCCGTCGGCGTCGATGGCCAGCAGCTGCGCGCCGGCCCCGTCGGCCACGGCTTGCGCCATGCGTTGCGTGTGGCCGTAGCCAGAATGGTAAACAACGACGATTTTGCTCATGGAAGGGCTTTCAAAAAATGCGCCGACCTGTGGCCGCGCGCGGGTTGGGAGGAAATCGAATCAGGCCGCTAGGTCAAACACCAGCACCTCGGCATCGTGCCCGTGGCTGAGTTTAAGTGTGCTCTCAGTCGCCAGCAGGGCCGCGTCGCCGCCTTGCAGCGCGCTGCCGTTGACGCTGATGGCGCCGCGCACCACGTGCACGTAGGCTTTGCGCTTGGGGTCGAGCGTGAGCTCGGCGCTCTCGGCGCCGTCGAACAGTCCAGCATACAGCGCGGCGTCGGCGTTGATGTGCACCGAGCCATCGGCCCCGCCGTTGCTGGCCACCAGACACAGGCGGCCGCGCTTGTGGGCGGCGTCAAAGGTTTTTTGCTCGTAGCCGGGTTCTACCCCCTTGCGGCTGGGCTCGATCCAGATTTGCAGCAAATGCGTTTGCGCGCCGGGTTCGTGGTTGAACTCGCTGTGGCGCACCCCGGTGCCAGCGCTCATGCGCTGCACTTCGCCGGGGCTGATGGTCTCGACGTTGCCCATGCTGTCGCGGTGCGCCAGCCGGCCTTGCAGCACGTAGGTGACGATCTCCATGTCGCGGTGGCCGTGGGTGCCAAAGCCGGTGCCGGGCGCGATCCAGTCTTCGTTGATCACGCGCAGATTGCCCCAGCCCATGTGCGCCGGGTCGTAGTAGTCGGCAAAAGAAAACGAGTGGTGGCTTTGCAACCAGCCGTGATCGGCGTAGCCACGTTCGGCGCTGCGGCGGATGTGCATGGGGCGCTCCTTGGTCAAGGTTTGTAGGCTTTGGCGGCAGCGCAGTAACAACCCGGCCTAGAGGGGGCCGGCCACTGCTTGGCTGTCTGCTTGGGCCATGAGTTGACTGTAGGCGCTGCAGCGGGTTTGGTGGCCGCAGAGATTTGCTGGCATCATTCAAAACTTTTGAATACGCAGGCCCCACCATGCCCAATCCGCGCCACGCCTTATCCCCCGACAACCTGCACCTGATCGGCACCGTGGCGCGCTGCGGCAGCCTGGCGGCGGCGGCGCGCGAGCTCGGCATGGTGCCCAGCGCGCTCACCTACCGCGTGCGCCAAGTGGAAGACGCGCTCGATGTGCTGCTGTTTGACCGCCGTTCGCGCCGCGCCACCCTGACCCGCGCCGGCCAAGAGCTGCTGCGCGCCAGCGAGCACCTGCTGCGCGAGCTCGACGCGGTGGCCTTGCGCGTGCGCCGCATCGCCACCGGCTGGGAGCCCGAGCTCACGCTGGCCGCCGACGCGGTGATCGCCAGCGCGCCGCTGTTTGATCTGTGCCACGATTTTTATGCCCTGCAAGCACCGACGCGGCTGCGCCTGCGCACCGAAACGCTGTCGGGCACGCTGGAGGCGCTGTTGAGCGGGCAGGCCGATCTGGCCCTCGGCGTGGCGCTCGATGGCAGCGGGCTGCCGGGCTTGCACAGCGGATTTTTGGGCGAGGTGGAGTTTGTGTTTGTGGTGGCGCCGCAGCACGCGCTGGCCAACGCCCCCGAGCCGCTCACGCCGGCGGTCATCCAACCGCACCGCGTGGTAGCGGTGGCCGACACCGCGCCAGCGGGGCGCGGCCAGAGCGTGGGCCTGCTGCCGGGGCAAGAGGTGTTCACCGTGCCGACCATGCAGCACAAGCTGGCGGCGCAGTTGCGCGGCTTGGGCTGCGGCGCGCTGCCGCTGCCGCTGGTGCAAGGGCACCTGCACAGCGGCGCCCTGCTGCGCAAGCGCACCACCCTGCCAGCAAGGGTGCACCGCATCGGCTACGCCTGGCGCAGCAGCGCCGCCAGCGCCCCCGGCCCGGCGCTGCAATGGTGGCTGCAGCGGCTGGCCAACCCCGCCAGCGCCAGCGCTTTGCTGCATCATTTTGCTGAGCGGCCCGGCTAACGATGCGCTGCAGGACTGGCCACCGCGGCTGCGCATGATTCTCATTTACAATGAAGCGCCGCTGCTCAGGGTTTGCTATGCTGCTTGACCTGCCCCGCACCCCAGCAGGCAACTTTTCTGCTCCCCTCTTGCCCTCCGCTCCCA
>Ga0208733_100060_pt1 | contig 57435 bp, 58 predicted proteins | sample SubbioR11Jul_8B1_FD_184816 | JGI IMG/M metagenome (GOLD analysis project Ga0208733, IMG submission 184816) | Serpentinite rock and fluid subsurface biosphere microbial communities from McLaughlin Reserve, California, USA - CR11Jul_8B1 (SPAdes) | ecosystem: Environmental > Terrestrial > Deep... | reverse complement strand
TCGAAGCATCCTTCAGACCATCTGTAAGACCATCTGTAGTTTCGCGCAACGCTACGATTTTGTCGGAGAGTTTTTGAGCGGCGGCGTCATCGCGAACTTTCAAGTAATTATGGAGCGCGCTGTTAAGGCTTTGGAACTCGACTCTTTGGTTTTGTACTGAGTCTACTCTGTCTACGGCGAAGGCGAGTTCGCCGACTTTTTCATTGAATTTCTTGAGGTTGAGCAAGCCCATAACACCGATGACAGCCGCCAAAGCGGAGAGAATAAATATGGTTATGAAGAGTTTTTTACCTACCGTCATATGCAAGTCCTTCAAAATCCAATACCGACGTTATGTTTTGGCCGGCGACGCTCTGTTTCTGTATGTTTCTATCGGCAACTTCGGTGATAGACCTAAAACACCTAAAAAAATTTTCGGCGACGCGCACACATGAGCAGCAGGCCCACGCCGACAAGTCGACCTCGGCATGAAATTCGCAACATCCACACACCGTCTTCACACCGTCTTCACATCCGGGGGGTATATTTGGTGTCGCGAGGATTATCCGAGAGGAGGTGCTGAGATGAGATTTTCAAGAAAGTTTTTGGTCGGGTTGCTCGTGGTGTCGATATCACTTGTAACGGTCGCGGGTATATCCTTCGCCGCGGAGGATAGCGACACAGGGACTACCACATCGGCGATTGTAAATGGTTGCCGTGGTTTCTTTGGCGGCGCGGCGGATGAGTTGGCGAAACTTCTAGGGCTCAAGTCCGAGGAGATTGTCGAGAAGCGCAATGCGGGACAGAGCTTGGCGGATATCGCCAAGGCGCGGGGTGTGGAAAAGGACAAAGTAGTAGACGCAATCGTGGATTCGCGTGAGCGATTCCTCGATGAGAAAGTTGAAGCAGGCTACTTAACTGAAGAGCAAAAGAACCAAATGTTGGAGAGAATGAAGTCAAGAGTGCGGGAACGCATAGAAGACCCCGCGGTCGGACCCGGAGGCGGTAGAGGCGGCGGCGGTTGCGGTATGGGTGGCCCCGGCGGCGGCCCGGGCATGAGGGGCGGCAGAGGCCCTGGTGCCGGATTTGGCGACGCTTCGGCGGTCACACCGACCAATCTCTAAGTTGACAATAAATATGCCGACCGAATGGTCGGCAAGCGGCGGCAACAATCGGCTTCACGGTGAGCGCTCCGAGGCGAGATGCTCATAGTGATGCCGATTGTTATATTTTACCGTGTTCTTGCCGGCCGGCGCGGCGGTCGATATCAAGATGTTTCGGTAAGTTCCGAAATAGTATATATTGGGGACGAACGGCACGGCACGAAATGGTCCGCCATGTTTTTAAACTAGGGACCGATGTAAGGTGTTGATTTATCGGTGGGCAAGAACACAATACTCGTCGTCGACGATGAAAAGGAGATAGTCGAGGTTTTAGCGGCCTATTTGGAGCGCGAAGACTACGAGGTCTTGAAGGCCTATGACGGCCGGGCGGCACTCGATATTGCGCGACGAGACGAGCCCGACCTTATCTTGCTCGACTTGATGCTGCCGGAGGTAAACGGGTTTGAGGTCTGCAAGTTGTTGCGCGCGACCTCGTCGGTACCGATAATCATGCTCACCGCGCGAGATGAAGAGACCGATAAGATTTTATGTTTAGAGGTAGGCGCGGACGACTATATCACGAAGCCTTTTAGTCCGCGCGAGGTGTTGGCAAGGGTGAGAGCGGTATTGCGGCGCGCGGTCGGCGAGGTCGCTAATACCGAGAAGTTACGGCTAGGCGAAATCGCCATGGACCTGGCCAAGCATGAGGTGACCAAAGCGGGTGAGGCTATCGCGCTTACTCCTACGGAATTTAAGTTGCTCGAAGCGATGGCGAGAAATCCCGGCAGGGTCTTTACCAGGCTTCAGCTGATCGATTACATACAAGGGTATTCTTTCGAAGGATACGAGCGGACAATCGACGCGCATGTTAAGAATCTTCGCCAGAAGATAGAGGCCAACCCGAAGAGACCGCGGTATATCGTAACCGTCTTCGGTGTCGGCTATAGAATGGAGGAAAGCGACGATGAGTAGTTTAGCCGCGAGGCTTACGATTACATTTACGCTGATCGCGCTGGTTTCGATTACCGCGGTCTCGGCGATAATCAACCGGGTAATCGGTCTACAGTTCAATGACTATCTTATAAGCGGACCCTTTGCCGGGCAGGCGGGCGGGCATGGCGGTATGCGCGCGCGGATGTTGGCCAACCTTATCGGCCCGTTAGAGGAGGGTTTTCTGCAGTCGGTCAACGAATGGATTTGGATTACCGGCATCGTGACCGCGTTGGTCGCGGCGCTTTTCGGCGTTTTGTTCGCCAAGCGCTTAACGGCGCCGTTGCACGAGCTTGCGGCAGCCGCAAAAAAAATAGCCCAGGGTGACTTAACCCATCGCGTCGAGGTAAACACGAAAGACGAAATCGGGCAGTTGGCGACCTCTTTCAACAAGATGGCCGTGAGTCTCGAGAGGAATAACCAGCTTCGCCGGCGGCTGCTCGGAGATATCGTTCACGAGCTGAAGACACCGTTGACTGTGGTGCGCGGCAATATCGAGGCCATGCTCGACGGGGTGATAGAGCCGAGCCAAAAGAAGCTGGCCGCTATCCACACGGAGACTTTGCTTTTGTCGAGGCTTCTAAATGACTTAAGAGACCTCGCGCTGGCCGAGGAGAAGCAACTCCGACTCGAAAAGGAGCGCGCCAATATCGGCTATATCATCCGGCAGGTCGTCGAGATGTTCAGGCCGAGGGCCGTCGAGGAGTCGAAGCGTCTCGAAGTGGAGATAGGTGAGGACTTGCCGCCTGTCAATGTCGATAGCGATAGGATTAGCCAGGTGCTCTATAATCTAATAGCCAACGCGTTTCAGTATACGGCGGGCGGGGATACGGTTAAAATCAGCGCTACGGTCGACTGCACGATAGGCGGAGGCGTCGATAACCCCGCGGTTTTGGTTTCGGTCGAGGATTCGGGCGAAGGGATATCCAAGGAAGACCTTCCGTACGTATTCAATCATTTCTATAGGGTCGATGAGTCGCGGGCGCGTGTGTCGGGCGGCTCCGGCATCGGCCTGGCGATAGTCAAGCATCTGGTCGAGGCGCATGGTGGACGGGTCTGGGCGAAGAGCGAGTTGGAGGCAGGCAGCATTTTCTCGTTTACGCTACCCGCCATCCAAGCCGGTGAGCACAACGACGGCGTGATGGGAGAGCGGGCGGCTGTCTAGCCGACAAGCGTTCTTATCAAGAGCGAAGCAGGCCTGCGTCTTATTGTTAGGCATAGGCTTGTTTTTAGCAGGCAGGTCGAGTATGTTTTTAACCAGAAAGAAAGTTCGCGATAGCGTCGATAACAGCCGATTGGATAAAGCATAAGTCGTAGCAACAGACGGTGAATTGATGGGAAACCTCACGAAGAAAGTCAAAAAGAAAAAGAGCCGCAAGGCCAAGGCTAAGTTTACCTCACTGGTCGTAATCGCCACAACGGTCGCTTTTCTTAACGCCGCTTCTTCCGTATACCTGCGCGAGATTTATAACATAAAGACCTTGCTTCCGTCATGGGGCCTGAACAAACAGGACATCGTTTTTAAATTCGGCGACTTGATGGTATTAAAGCAGGACCTCGCCCTCAAGATACTCGTAGACATGAACCTTCTGGCAACGGAGCAGATACGTCAAGTCGCCATGTTGGCGCTGGTAGGAGCCGCCGTATACATGATAGGGAAGAAATGGAGCGAACGCGTCTCCTTGATGTTTTTTGTCGTCGGATTGTGGGGCGTTCTTTACTATGCGTTTCTCTACGCTATTATTAAGTGGCCGACCTCTCTGCTCTCTAAAGACGTCATCGCGCTTGTGCCGATGCCGGTTATCGTCCCTGTGTATATGCCTCTAATGCTGAGCGCGCTCACCCTTATCGCGGGCCTCTTTCTTATCCTTAGAAGCAAATAGTCTTCTGAAATCTTGCCGCTTGAGCGTAAAATGCGCCTTGTCTTCGAGAGACACCCAGCCGCGGGCACCTGCTTTTTGTCAAAAACTCAAGCCCTCTGTATAATGTGGGATAGCTGTTTTGGGACTACTTCGGGACAAAGGGTGGAGGCAATGGATCAGAAGGGTTTATGTGCCGGCGGCGGCGAATCGGTTGCGTTTATCTATGGCGATGAATTCTTAGATTACAATTTTTCACCTTCGCACCCACTTCAGCCTATTCGCTTGATGTTGACCTATGAGCTATTAAAGGCCTATGGCGTGTTTTACAAACCTCAGGTAAGGCTGTTGCCCGGTCGTATGGCGACCGATGAAGAGCTGCTGGGGGTACACACGGCCCGCTATATCGAGGCGGTAAAGAAAATAAGTGAGACCGGCGATGCGTTCGGGGACCCGTCGATGTACGGCGCCGACGATTCGGTGTACGGGCCGAAGTTTGGCATAGGCGCCGGCGACAATCCGGCATTCAAAGGTATGCACGAGGCGGCGGGTCTTATTACCGGAAGCGCGATAGTCGCGACGGAAATGGTAATGAGCGGACAGACGGCTCACTCGGTCAGCATCTCGGGAGGGCTTCATCACGCTCTTGCCGACCGAGCCTCGGGTTTTTGCGTCTATAACGACCCCGCTTGCGCTATCGATTACGCCGTCAAACACTACGGCGCGCGCGTTCTATATATCGACATCGATGCCCACCACGGCGACGGTGTCCAATGGGCGTTCTATGATCGCTCCGACGTCCTGACCCTATCGCTTCACGAGAGCGGACGCTACCTTTTCCCTGGGACCGGCTTTATCGAAGAGATTGGAACGGGCGAGGGCGAGGGCTATTCGGTAAACGTCCCATTCGAGCCCGGGATTTATGACGAGCTATACCTGCGAGCTTTCGACGAGGTGGTCCCGCCGGTTGTCCGGGCGTTCAAACCCGACCTGATTGTCTCGCAGAACGGTTGTGATTCCCATCATACCGACCCTCTGGCGAGCATGAGCCTGACTACCAACGCCTATGAGCATATGTACGCGAGAATCCATCAGCTGGCCCATGAGGTTTCGGGAGGCAAACTGGTCGCCCTCGGGGGTGGCGGGTATCGGATATATGAGGTCGTGCCGCGAGCATGGGCGCTCCTTACCGCCGAGGTCGCCTCGGTCGGTTTAGACGATGACCTTCCGGGGCCGTGGCGCGAAATGTGCGCGAGCCACGCCCGTTTTGAATGCCCGCGCAAGTTGCGCGATGAGCCGATTGCGGGGGCCGCGGCGGACCTTCAGGCAAAGACCGAGCGGACCATCGAGCAGGTAAAGCGACAGCTCTTCCCATATTTAGGACTGGGCACCGGCTAAACCGCAAGGGTTCGTTCGGAGACTCACCGTCTTAGCGCGACGCGACGCGATATTGACAAAAGAGGCTAAGCGCAATACTCTTTTTACCATGGGCAAATACTCGATACATGTCGAAAAAGATTATCTAAAATTCAGTTCCGCTCATTTCTTGATATTCGGCGAGAAGTGCGAGCGTCTGCATGGGCACAATTATGCGGTATCCGTCGATTTGGAGGGTGAACTCGACGATATCGGCTATATCTTCGACTTTACAGTTCTTAAGGAATTTGCGGAGAACCACTGCGACGAACTCGACCATAAGACGCTCATACCCTCCAAGAACGACCTGGTCGCCATAGCCGAATCGAACGGCGCCGTCGAGGTGGTATTCAGGGATAAGCGGTTCATATTTCCGGCATCGGATGTCTTGATTTTGCCGATAAAGAACTGCACAGCCGAATTGCTCGCGTTTTATCTATCGGAGAAGATACGCGAGGACCTTCTCGATATGCGGGCGGACAATATAACCTCGATTACGATAGGCGTCGAGGAATCACCTGGTCAGACTGCGTATTATAAACGGGATATGCTGTAAGGCCGGCTATCCCGCAGGGGCGGCGCGGCATCCGCGGCTACTCGACCGGCGTCGAACCCGGTTTGCCGTTTAATCTATCAGCAGCACAAATGCCATTGCGATTGGTCGCGCCATCGGATTGGTCGCACTATTGGAGAGCTATGGACACAGCAAATGTCGCATTACTCGCGCTCGTCGTGGTACTGGTTGTCGCGGTAGTCTCTTTAGCCTTCAGAAAGGCCCCCTCGGATACCTCCGCGCTCCGCGATACCCTTGAGCGGCAAAATCTTCTAATCCAGGAGATGAAATCGAGCGTCGAGTTCGGCGATAGGTCGCAGAACTTTATTCGCGAAGAGATACTCAAAACCCAGCGCACCATAGAAAGCCTGAAAACCGATTACGAGGCCCGCAAACATCTCGAAGAGGAGAGCCGCAACGTCGTAAAGCGCCTGGAAAGCGTAATAGTCGGGAGCTACTCCAAGGGACAGGCGGGCGAGAATATATTAAACGAGATATTTAAACTCTTTCCTCGCGAGATGATCGCGCACAACTTCAGCGTAAACGGAAAGGTCGTCGAGTTCGGTCTTATCCTGTCGGACCGGCGGGTGCTCCCGATTGATTCGAAGTGGCCGGCGAGCAATCTCTTGATAGCGCTCGAAGAGGAGAGAGACGAGCGTGTTCGCCTCGGCTTAATTGATCAGATAGAGCGTGAGGTGACCCGTCGCGTAAGAGAGGTCTGCCAGTATATCGACCCCGATGTCACGGCTCCGTGGGCGGTGGCGGCGGTACCCGATGCCGTCTTCACCGTCTGTAAACGCGCCTACCTCGAAGCATACAAGCGGCAGGTCATCTTAATGTCATATAGCATGACCATCCCGTATGTCTTGACCTTCTACAGCCTCCACCTGCAATATTCGCGCTCTATCGACATGGAGAACCTGCAGAGCCACCTGATAACGATAGGGCGCCAGCTCGACGAGATGGAGCAAGTCCTCGAGAACAAAATCGCCCGGGGCGCGACGATGATAAACAACGCCTACGGCGAGTACAAGCAGATAATCTCGCGATTGCGAGCATCCGTGGTGTACCTGCAGACATCCGAGAGGGAGCACGCGATAGAAGAGCGCGTCGACCCCGAAGAACGCGACCCCTACGGGATAGCCGGCCACAACCGTGACGCGTAACCGACCCGCCCGACGAGTTCATCGATATTAGGCATCGCCGGAATTATTACCATGCGGTTGCTTATTTCATATTAAAAATGGGAACACACTTTGATAACAAGTAACAACTCAGCGTAGATAACAATACCTTAATAATCGCCGATTGTGTAAGCAACGGATATGCATGGGTTCAAACAATATTGCGTTTAGGGGTGAAGCTCGACTCGTATTTGCCGAATCATAAATAAGAACACGGCTGTCCCGTGGGTCGCGAGCAGTGTTAAAACGGCAGGTATTATTGGGTAAGAAGGAATTGACATGGTATTAGGGGTTTTTAGCGCATAGGAGCGGGGACTTGGATGTTCAAATAAAACTCGGCGATATTCCAATAATAGGTGTGAGTGGAGAGATAGACCACTTCGCCGTTCCCGAGCTTGAGCACAGGGTAATGGAGTTTATCGACACCGGCCATGCGTCGATTATCCTGGATTTCTCGGATGTAAGTTATATCGATAGCGCGGGCGTTGCCTTGATAATCCTGAGCATTCAAAGAACGACGCCTCTTGGAGGCAAGGTCGGCCTCATCGTCATCGATAAGAATGTCTTGAAAATACTTGAAATCGTCGGAATAACAAAGCTCGTACAAGCCTTTGCGCTCTATTCATCACTCGATGAAGCCCTCGCGGATATGTCTGGAGACAAAAGTGGTTAAGAAAGAGTCCGTTCTCGAAAAAGAACTCAGGCTGGATAGCCACACCAAGAACCTCTCTTTAATAAGAGAAGAGGTGGAGGCGATGGCCGCTGCTTGCGGTTTCGATGAGAACGAGTTATATCAGCTGAAGGTGGCGGTGAGCGAGGCCGCGGCCAACGCTATAGAGCATGGTTCGCCGCAGGGCGAGCAGAGCCATATTAAGGTATCCATCACATGCGATTCCGAAAGAATATCGATAGAGGTCATCGATGAAGGCGTTTTCAAAGCCCGCTTGCCGGTGACGGACGGTAGGCCGAGCCATCGAGGCCGAGGTATTTTCTTGATGACCGCACTAATGGATGAAGTAAACATCACCGAAGGCCTGACCGGCACCAAGGTTCGTTTGGTCAAGGTAAAAAACAAAGCCATGCTCGATGTGGCGGAGCCGAGCACCGCGTAATATTTCCCAAACCTCCATTGCTACCGCCATTCCATGGCCTTCCCGGGCTTACTATTACGGGCGTCATTATAATCCGTTGCGCTTGTTGTTGAAAGGCACGATAAGATATTTACATTTATGGTTCCCATGTTATGGTATATGCGGTGATGTGTGGTGGTAGCCGGATATGTCGAACTCTATAAAAAGGGAATACTTGAGGCAAGGGCCGAGAAAGCGCTTGCGGCTCTTGAGGTTTGTGAGCTGTGTCCCTGGGCGTGCGGCGTCGACCGGACGGCGGGCGATAAAGGAGTCTGCTGTACTGGGCGGGATGCTATCGTAAGCAGCTTTGGGCCGCACTTTGGGGAGGAGCGCCCACTGGTCGGGCGGGGAGGCTCGGGCACTATCTTTTTTGCGTCATGCAACATGCGCTGCCTCTTTTGCCAGAACTACGATATCAGCCGGCTTCGCCATGGTCGCGCGGCGAGTGCGGACCAGCTTGCGAAGATGATGCTCGATTTGCGGGATAGCGGCTGCCATAATATAAACTTTGTGACGCCAAGTCATGTAATTGCCCAGATACTCGAGGCGCTGGTAATCGCGGCTCGGCGGGGTTTAGGGGCGCCGCTCGTCTACAACACGGGCGGCTACGACAGCCTCGAGGCTTTGGCGTTGCTCGACGGCGTGGTCGACATATATATGCCGGACATCAAGTATATGGACGCTGCTACCGCCAAGCGCTTGTCGGGCATCAAGGATTACCCGGGGGTCGTCAAAGCCGCCGTAAAGGAGATGCACCGCCAAGTCGGTGACCTTGTTGTCGATGAGCGAGGCATAGCGGTGCGCGGGCTTCTTGTACGCCACCTCGTGCTGCCGGAAGGGCTTGCGGGTTCGCCCGAGGCCATGAAGTTTCTTGCCGAAGAGGTGTCGAAAGACACCTACGTCAACGTGATGGACCAGTATTACCCGTGCTACAAGGCGCATGACAACCCGCCGCTCGACAGAAGGATTACGAAGGAGGAGTTCACGGCGGCGGTCGACGCAGCGCTCGCGGCTGGTTTGACCAGGCTCGACCACCTCGAACCACGCGCCGGGCGATTCCGCGGCGACGAGAATGATTGAGACAGGCAGCCTAATCGCACTTGATTTTCAACCTTGGTCTTGCTAAAGTTTATATGCCGAATCCTGGCGTGGTTGCTTCTGCAAGTGATGCGCGAGGATTTAAATTATTCAGACGCGACAATCGCATATCGGGCCCTTAGCTCAGCTGGTCAGAGCAGGGGACTCATAATCCCTTGGTCGTAGGTTCGAATCCTACAGGGCCCACACCACTTTGGCTTGTGAAAAATGCCTTTCACAAGCCATTTTCTTTTGCTGGAAGGATAGAGGGTTCATCGGACTCGAACTTTTTTGTTTTAAAAGTGTATTCAATGATTACGGTGAAGATGCAACTGTCGGAATTTAACGATTGACGTTTAACGCGTCACGTTATAACATTAGGCCGATGATAAAATCATTCAAGGACAAAGAAACAGAAAAGGTCTATAGTCGCGAGGGCTCCAACAAGCTACCTCGAAATATTCAGCAGGTTGCTTTGCGAAAACTGCGGATGATAAATAACGCCAAGAACCTTAATGATTTGCGAATCCCACCGGCCAACAGATTAGAGAGGCTTAAAGGAGGCCGCGAAGGACAGTTAAGCATTAGAATCAACGATCAATGGCGTATCTGTTTTCGGTGGCGGGACGCAGATGCCTATGAAATCGAAATAACGGATTACCATTAAAAGGAGCACCATGAAGAAAAAGCTACATTCAGTACATCCCGGTGAGGTCCTCTTAGAAGAGTTTCTCAAGCCTATGGGTATGAGCCAGAATAGGCTTGCCATAAATATCGGGGTACCAGCGAGAAGGATAAATGAGATTGTCCTCGGCAAGCGAAGCATTACCGCAGACACAGCGCTGAGGCTTGCCAGGTTCTTTGGCACCTCTGCTGAGTTCTGGCTCGGCTTGCAAGCTCAGTACGATCTCGATGTTACTACAGAAGCACTGGGTGAGAGGCTAGAGCGGGAAGTAAAGAAACGTGCTGATGTTGGATAGAAGTGAACCACTGGCAAGCAGCGGTAATTTGGTGGGTTTATTACGCGTTATAGATGACTACGGAAGAGAATTATGGTAAGAAGAAAGGTAACTATCCGTATGCCCAGCCGAGGCTGGGACGTTCAGCGGGAGACAGTGTTCGGAAGGGCTTTACTTCAGATCATAGCTCGACATCGTATGAGTTTTTAGCTGTCGACCATCCGCTAAGCCGGGGAGCGAGAAATAAGGTGGCCTCGTTGTCCAGTCGTGCGAATCCAACCCGCAGGTTATAAAGTATACTCCCATTGGGGACATTTATCGCAGAAAGAGCGGAGGAGCCGGACGAACCTATCGCCGAGCCGCCAAGATACCGCGATAAATGGCGGCGCAGGTGGTAAATGCGAGGATACCAAGTTCGTCCTATGGAAAAATCAGCGATCCGCTTGCCCGTAACTGATGGGTAAAGCCGGAGTCCAAACAACAAGCAGCGATAAAGATAAAATAATCTCTTGATATAGAGGAGTTCTAATTGGCAAAAATGTTGAAAGTCGATAATAATTTCACTCCATGCCCCGTTGATACCGGAGATGAGCTGTTTCCAAATGGTATTTTCGAGTTTAATATCACAAAAATGCGCCAATATATTCAAAAACACCCCAACGACATAACTCTTGAAGAGTCAGCGGTAAGCGATTTCTTCGAAGGTTTTTCATCTATCAACGAGTCACATATGGATTCCGTTGAGATTTCTCGGCCTGTAATAATGGCAGAAATTTCTCCAGGGCAATATAACTTGATTGATGGCAATCACAGAATGGAAAAAGCGCGTAGGATGGGAATAAAAAGTATGCTAGCGTACAGACTCAATGTTGAGCAGCATATGAGATTCCTAACTTCCAAAAAGGCTTATACCACCTATATTGAATATTGGAACAGCAAACTGAAATAACTCAAGCCGTTAAGGACAAGGGGCCATCTAATTGTCCCCGGCCACATTAATTGAGCAATAACCGTCCGATTCTGGGCAAATTAATTGTTCCTCTAGTGGTAGTTACTACGCTAATAATACCCTGATTAATTTAAAATTATCGATCCTTGATCTAAGATAGAAAGAGAAGTTTGTCTAGAAAGGAGAAGCCCTCTTCCTCGTATCTTTTTCGCCGAAGGTCAAGGAAGGGAGCCCACCAAAGCTATCGTTATCATAACTCCCTGGACCGATCCTGTCGAGAGCGCCGGCAAAAATTAAGAAACTTGCAATATAGAAATACATATTGCAACTCACTTTACCGAAAGCTATGAAAAACATGCAAAAATCAAACAGTTTTATTGCTGGGAGTTATAAAAAACACTTCTGGAACAAAGAATATGAATACCAGAGCTTTTGGCCCACTCCAGTAAATAGGTCCTACGAATGGAAAGATAAAAGAATTTCTGTTTCCGGCTTACAAGAGTGTCGCGCCGCGCCGGGCATATATCCCGCTTAATGACCGGTAGATAGCCATTCTACCATCCCACCATTTCTCATGATGTCGTTTTGGATTTATATCCGATGAGGTATATCCCTATTAAGCAATTCTATTGTCCGTGGTGGGTTACCGCTAAACCGGCCGTCCATTTCGGAAGAATTTCACGGGGAGGGTCATAGACCATGGACTCACTTATTAGCGATTACTTATCAGGGTATTTTGAAACTCATGAGCCGCCATGCCTCTCACTCTACCAGCCGACTCATCGGTATCAGCCGGAAAGCGGCCAGGACCTGATACGGTTTAGAAACCTCTTGAAGGTGATGGAGGAGTCGCTGCGACAGAAGTATCCGACGCGCGAAGTCCAACCGCTTCTGGAGCCGTTCCGGGCTTTGGCCGAAGATCACGACTTCTGGAGCCACACCCTTGACGGATTGGCCGCGCTGGGCGCGCCCGGAATGTTTCGAGCATACCGACTCCAGCGCCCGGTTGGTGAGTTGGTCGTCGTGGCCGACAGCTTTCACATCAAGCCCCTGATGCGCATCGTTCAGTCGGCCGACCGCTACCAGGTCCTCGGTCTTGACCGGCACGAAATCAGGCTATTCGAGGGCAACCGCGACGCTTTAGACGAGGTCGAGCCGGCCCCAGGCGTCCCGCGAACTCTTACTGAAGCGCTGGGCGAGGAATTGACCGAGCCGCAGCAAACCGTCGCCTCCTACGGTACGGGGGGCGCCGAGCCCGCGACGTACCACGGCCACAGCGCGAAGCAGGACGAGGTCGACATCGACGCGGAGCGATTCTTCCGCGCCGTCGACCGCGCCGTCTTGGAACATCACTCGCGACCATCGGGCCTGCCTTTATTGTTGGCGGCGCTGCCGGAGAGCGGCAGTCTTTTCCGCCGGGTCAGCCGCAACCCGCTTCTGTTGGCCGAGGGAATCGACATCCATACCGGCGCCCTGCCGATAGATATACTCCGCGACCGCGCCTGGCGGGCTGTCGAGCCCCATTATCTCGCCCGGCTCGCCGCGCTGGTCGAGGCATTCGGGGCGGCGAGTTCCAAGGGGCTCGGCTCTGGTGACCTGGCCGCGGTAGGCGAAGCGGCTGTCGGCGGCAAGGTGGCGACACTTCTTATCGAGGCCGAACGCCGGATTCCCGGAAGGCTCGACGCCGAGACCGGTCGGATTGACTTCGACGAATTGGTCGCCCCCGACGTCGACGACCTCCTCGACGACCTTGGGGAACGGGTTTTAAAGATGGGCGGCCAGGTTGTGGTCGTCCCCGCCGAGAAGATGCCGACGCGCACGGGCCTGGCTGCGATCTACCGGTTTTAAACCGCAGCAACCCGCTTAAGCGATTATTATCATTGCCGCGGCGACCGGCTATTCTTCCAGACGCGATGATGTCCCGGATTATATGGTAAAATAGCCGGCAGGTTCATAAAATGTAATGAGCCGAGGCCGACCCGGTGTTGGTGGGGCCGCTTAAAGGAAGGCGTTTTCTGTGCGGATAGAAGTCAGAATCATCACTCGCGATTATGAGTTGGGGCTTAGGCTCTTCGATACCCGCAGGTTTCCGAGCCGGTATCCGAAGGCCATACCAGGTGGCGCCGTTGTCGGCTCGCAAAGCCTGATAGAGAATGAGGATTCTACGGAGTGGACCGAGGTTATCGACCTTGCCGTCGATTTCGATGAGAACTGTTCGGTCGAGATGTTTGCCAATTGGCTATACGGCAAACTTACAGCCAAACCGGACGATATATATTCATTGGCGATTGCCGGCAAGACCGTCGAGATCGATGAGGCGGAGATAGTGCGCGCCGTCGAAGCGGGGCTCAAAAGCTCAAATTAAAAAACCAAGCCGCGCTTTAGCGGCTTGGTTTTGAATATCTACGTCTTCAGCGAAACCACGGATTTCATTGCGAGCGCCGGCCTGTGCCGGCGTCGGAATCCCATCGACTTGTTTGAAACCGTCCGACAAATTGCCGGCTGTCTTTGCCGTGCTACTAGAGAGAAGCTATATATAACCCGCCTATAAGACGCCTAAACGTTTTAACCTGAGCCAGCTCGAGACAATTGGCTGGTACCAGAAGACTAGAGCGCCCCCGATGGCTACCGCTACCAAGAAATACAGCATCTTTTTCAAATGTATCGCCTCCTTTACTTGATTTCTTGCCAAAAACGTCTATTTGCTAACGTAGTGCCCGCGTTTTAGCGGTATTTTATGATAGCCGCTATCGCGGACGGTCGTTGGTCTGGCTATTTCTGTTTCGACTATTGCTGTGATGCTGCCGGTTGGCATAGGGCTTAAGGGTTATTAAAGTTTCTAAGAATTACTCCAAGACATACTGGGCTGATAAGATACTATACCATAGACCGACCGACAACGGCACCTATATTATACCCATAGCGGCACTATTTGCGGCACAGCGTTATTTGTCGCCGGCATAGCCCGAAGCGGTCGCCATAACGAAGGGTCCGAAGTTTTCTTGCTCTTTCCAGACCTTGCCGTCGACGATTATCTCGACCTTTATTGAGCCGGAATCCCTAGCTTGCGCCGATACGTATAAAGAGGTGCCGGCCGGAGCGCCGGCAGGGGATTTCCATCGCCAGGGTACGGCTGTTTCTAGCTTATTGGTCCAGCCCTTTTCATTGGTGTAAGTGATTATCGCTCGTTTGGAGCTGCCGGTTACGCTGTACTCGACATCGTAGCCGGTATTTTGTTCCGAGCCGACGTCGGAGAGCGAAGACGCCCCAAACCATAAAACACCCAGGATGATAATCGAGGCTGTCAAGATGAGCGGTATTTTCACGACCCACTTCGCGTTGCCGAACCAGTCTAAGAAATCTCTCATTGCTCTGCTCCCAAGGGCGTGCTTGTCCATATTGGCTGAGTTAATCGTACCATAGACACACCCTGAGAAGATATTTTTTTAGTGCGGCGTAGCACTTCGCGCAAGGGTGTTTGCCGCGCGTTATGCATAACAACTGTCGACTCTGGGGCGTGGTGACGTATGTGACTTTCGCCGGGTTCCGGGTATATACGGCTTCAACGCCGGTTCGCTTAAGAGGGATTCGAAACGTCCATGACGGTTATGGGTTGCCGGTTACTTAAGCACTTGGCGTTTAGAATTTTCAAGCGGTGGAATACACCATAAGAAGGAGATGAATGCGTGAACACTAAAGCGCTGCAAAAAATCAGTTACGGCATGTATGTCATAGGGTCGAAGAGCGGAGAGCGGCTCAACGGACAAATCGCAAACACCGTCATACAGACGACGTCGGAGCCGCCTAACATTGCGATCTGCATAAACAAGCAGAACCTCACGCACGAATTTATCGAAGTTAGCGGCGTGTTTTCGGCATCGGTCCTCTCAGAAGAAACACCGATGCCGTTTATCGGCCATTTCGGATTTAAATCGGGAAGGGATCTGGACAAATTCGAAGGGGTGAACTACCGCGCGGGAGAGACCGGCGTACCGATAGTTCTCGACAACGCCACAGCCTTTATCGAGGCGGAGGTTGTCGGCGCCATGGATGCCGTGAGCCACACGATGTTCCTCGGAAGAGTAATAGATTGCGATTTGCTTGCCGAAGGCAAGCCCATGACCTATGCTTTCTACCACGAAGTCAAACGCGGCAAGTCGCCCAAAGCCGCGCCGACCTATATCAAGGAATAGTTCTTTAAGATGGAAGAGCGATTGAAAGGAGTCGATTGAAAATGGACAAGTACGAATGCCTGGTCTGCGGATACGTGTACAACCCGGAGGACGGCGACCCCGATTCGGGAGTCGGCGCCGGTACCGCGTTCGAGGACCTGCCCGATGATTGGGTCTGTCCGGTGTGCGGCGCCGACAAAGATCAGTTTGAAAAAGTCTAAGCCTCCTCGTCGATTTTTTTGAGGTATATGAAGCGTTCAAGGACTTTATTGTATGCGCTCCATTCCGCCCCGGCATCCGATTTCTCATCGATTAGCAGGAACGCGTTGATTTTGGCATCCGCGTCGTCGCAGAGATGCAGAAGCAGGGCTTCGATGGTCTTTGGTTTGCGCGGCGATTGGTTTTCGTAAGAACCGTGGTGGCTCAGGATTAGATGTCCGAGCTGAAGAACGATTTCGGCATCGATGTCACCCAACTTGCCGGCCCGCTCGTTTATTATTTCGTAGCCGAGAACATGGTGGCCGATGAGTCTCCCGACGGTCGAGTAGTCTATCATCCGCGCATAAGAGAACTCGCGCAGTTTTCCTATATCGTGGACGAGGCCACCCGCCACCAGCAGGTCCCGGTTGACTCTGCCTGGGTAGAGTTTGGCTATGTTGTCGCAAAGCCCGGCGACTCCGACCGAGTGCTCCAGCAAGCCTCCCAGATAGGCGTGGTGAAAACCTTTAGCGGCCGGTGCTTTGGCAAACTCCGCTAGCATGCGCTCGTCGAAGATTTCCCGGAGCAGTCTTTTGAGTTGAGGGTTTTTCATGGAGCCGACGATTTCGAGTAACTCCGCTCGCAAGGCGTCGGTGTCGGCGCCGGTAGTCGGTATGAAATCCGAATAATCTGTCTCGCCGTCGACAACCGGCTCGAGGCTGCTGATTTTTAGTTGTGGTTTTTGCTGGTAAACTTCGACGACGCCGGCGACTTTGACGATCGACCCCACGTCGAAGCAGTCGTAAATCGTGTCGGTCACGCTCCATATCTTCGCGCCGATGGTCCCGGTTTTGTTTCCAAGGATAATGTCCGCGTATGCGCTGCCGGCCTTCGTCAGCTTCTTCTCTTTTCTATGGACGACAAAACAAGCGTCGACGTGCTCACCGCCTGTAAGTGAGTTAAGGTCTTGTGTCATGAAGCGCCCCTTGTCCTTATAAACCCTTCGAAATGCTCCACCCATTATATATTAAGCGGGCGCGCAAAAGATATTATTGGTATATTCTAGATATGGAAACGTTTTTAAATAGCCGAGGCTTCTCAAGCCGAACACGCGTCGGTGTTGCAGAATATGATATGGGGAGATTATGAAGCTTACTCAGATTGTCGCCCGCGATATTCCGGACGCCTGGTTTCAGGCGATAAACGCCACAGTGGCGGACGGCTTTGACTATGTCATCGACCGCGGCAGCTACCGGGGCGCCAGGAGAAAAGAACTCGATTTCGTGACCATTCAAATAACCCATCCCGGCGTCAGGCCGCTCGTCCCCGATATTCCGCCGCAGCTCGGCCTTACGCCGCCGGCGTCCGAGGAGTATGTCCAAGATTACATGCGATATCTCATGACCTCGGAGAAGCAGGCGAACGAGCAGTACACTTACGGCGAGTATCTGGAGCCGCAGTTGTACGAGGTCATACGGATGTACAAAGAAGAAGGGCTCGGTACGAACCAGGCGTGCATGGCGGTCTGTGACCGGGAATCGATTCATCTCGAAGACCCGCCGTGTTTGCGTCAGGTCGACACGAGGGTGCGCTATGGTAAGCTCCACTTCTTCGTCTATTTTCGCTCATGGGACTTGTGGGGCGGGTTCCCCGCCAATCTCGCGGGTCTTCAGTTAATGAAGGAATTTATGGCGAGCGAGATCGGCGTCGATGATGGTGAACTTATCGCCGTATCCAAAGGCCTCCACCTTTATGAGTATGCATGGCCGCTGGCGAATATGCGGTTGGGCAAGAAATAGCCGGTAACTTAAGCGGGTTGATTTCCCGGCCGATAGGCTGACTATGGGAAACATGTTGCCGCTTGAGATTGAAAAAATAGATTGGCCGGCTATCCGCTCGACACTGAAACCGGGCACGAAGATAGATGTCCAGTTTAACCAGTTCGATGCGCCGGTGGCGTATGTCATTGTCATGGCGCTGGACATCCCGGTATTTTTTTGCCGCCGCGTGGAGGCCGATGTCGCCCCGACCCTTGAACTGAGCGAAAACCCCATGGTTTACATACCGACCACGCGCGACCTTTGCTCACTCAGGGTTGTCGTCAAGGAATCCGTACTGGGGGCGGAATACCTGGCGCTCATGCCGGCGGAAAACGCTAAATTCTTGAGGCGGCGGCGGTCTATACGTATTCGCACCTGGGAGAATATTAGCTACCGGGTTCAGTTTGATGGGAAGAGCAATATTTATAAGGGTGTCGCCGTCGAAGACCTCGGCAGGGGAGGCATCGGACTTCTCGTCTATGCCGCCGGTCCCGTCGAGCAAGGCGTGTCGGCGCAGATAAAGATAAACCTGCCGGGAGAGAGCGAGCAGTTAGCGGCTTCCGGTGAGGTGACGCACTGCATCGCTCAAGACAACATGCCGCGCATGTATAGAGTCGGTATCAGGTTTGTCACGATAAGCCCCCGCAACCAGCAGACGATAGCGATGTATATGGAGCAGGCGCGTTTGAAGGACAAGTCGAAGACCTGAGCCTTGCCCTCCGCGGGCACCCGGCGAGCAGTAATATCGCTATCGCAAGTAGCCCGATGGCAAGATAATAATTTGGAGCCCATCCATTGAAGCGGAATCTAAATCACTATACAATCGGCATGTGACGACATTTAAAATTTTACCCAAGGCTGGACAAGTAATAAGGCTCTCGGATGACCTCGGAAATTCGTGGAGCTTTGGCATAAAGTATCTTCTCGCGGGAAACCGTGTATTGTGCGAGTGGCTCGGCATGGAGCCGGCTCCGCCGAACGCGTTCGCCAAAGACCTGAAGTTTTCCATCCCCTACGAAAACGGGATAAATCTAGTGCCGACCGAGGTTGAAGAGGTATCCCGGGATAAGAAGGAATTCAAGTTTGCGCTGGACACGCGGTACGAATTCGTGCAGCGGCGGGCCTATTACCGGCTCGCTAATCCGTTGATGTCGGTACAGTATAAGACAGGTGTCGGCACGTTCCAACCGGCTTTAGTGGAGGATATCGGGGGCGGCGGCATCGGTATTATCGTCGACCGGATCATCAAGAGAAGCACTACGGTAGACCTGGAGATGATTCTGCCGGGCGGCGGCGTAGTACACGCTATCGGCGAAGCCGTCCGGGTGTCGGCCGCACGAAAAGAGAAGGGGTATCTTATCGGCGTTAACTTCAGGCGCATCAGTGAGGTCAATCGCGACAAGATAATAAAGTATGTCTTCGAAGAGCAGCTCTTAAAAGAGCGCTTGGGGGATTAGCGCCGTGAGCATATTCGAACGTTCCGTAGCGGAGAAGCGCTTCGCTATTGGCTTGCCGGCTTATTGGGTACAATTATCATAACATCGAGGCGGCGACCTAACGATCAGGGGTATTCGCTTTGCTGTTTTAGGTTCACGGTGCACACGCATGCGTGCAATTCGTGCAGAGTCTGTCAATTTCGGCCGTTGAAGGGGGAATTATGTCACACATACACTTGCCGGACGGTGTTATCCCGGTGTTCTGGTGGATTGTCGGGTACGTGCTGACCGCCGCGATGCTGGGTTTGGCAATTTCGCGCACAAAATCGACCGAGGCGAGGCGCAAAGTGCCCCTGCTTGGAATAATAGCCGCCATCATGCTTATCGGACAGTCGATACCGCTCGGATTTATCCCGTTTCACTTAGGCCTTGCCGTTCTCGCGGGCATTGTCCTCGGCCCGTGGCTCGGTTTTATGGCGGCTTTTATCAGCAATATGTTTTTGGCGCTGATAGGGCACGGAGGCATTACGGTAGTAGGGCTTAATACCATGGTCGTGGGAAGCGAGGTCATTATCGGATACCTGCTCTACGGCATGGTTCGCCGGGCCATCGCCAGGCCCGTATTGCCGGTGGTTTTGGCAACGACGCTCACGCTTATTATTACGATAACCTTTATGGTGGGAGTCGTGGCCATAGCCCAAGTAAATCCCGCGCTTATTCTGATGGGGGAAGAGGAGGGTGCTATCAGGGAGAGTGTCGTCGATTCGCCCGCCGCCATATCCCTGCGAAGGTTCATCACGCTTATTGTGCCGATAGCGGCTATCGGCATAGCTATCGAAGCGCTCGCCACCGGATTAATCGTAAAGTTTATCATGGGGGTGCGCCCCGATATTGTCGGAGCACCGGCTAGAGAACGCGGGGGCCGATGACTTTGGGAGAGATCTTTTGGATATAGCGTTCATCGATAATCTCGCGTACAATCGCGACAGCGTTATGCACAAGGCGTCGGCCCTCTCGAAGGTCACAATGGTGGCGCTCGTTATTGCGGCTGTTGTCATCAGCACCGAGGCTTTAGTCTTCGTTATCGCCCTGGCTATTTTGCTGACGACGTTCTCGATATCGAATCTCCCGGTGCTGCGGATTCTGCCGTTCGCGGGGTACGCGTTTATATTTAGTCTAATCTTCGCAGTCAGCAGCATCGGCGGCGGAATTACCCCCATCGTGGTCATCCTTAAAGCGGTGACAGCCGCGGTATCCATGCTTTTGCTGATAACCACGACCCCATATCCCCAGATATTCGCTTTGGGCCGCAAGATTTTTCCGACCATCCTACTAGACGCGATGCTGGTGACATACCGCTCGTTTTTTATACTGATGGAGCAGGTGGAAAGGGTGATAATCGCGCTTCGCATGCGAGGCGGGTATTCGCCGCTGCGAGTCGTGGGGAACCTCGATATCATGGGGAAAGTCGTCGGCCATGGTTTCATCCATGCGTGGGAGCTGAGCGAGAATATGCAGAACGCGATGCTCATCCGGGGCTACCGTGGCGGGATGCCGGTCAGCGCGGCTCGGAAACATTCTATAAAATACAGCCTGTTGCCGGTCTTATTGGGCGCTACCGTCCTTGCAACGGCGGTGTTTGCATGAGCGAGATAGCCAGAATAGGGTGTGTCAGCCACACCTACCCCGACCGGACGACCGTCAAGATATGCGGGCTTGAGTTTAGTGTCATGGAAGGGGAAAAAGTCGTAATACTCGGCCCCAACGGGTCGGGCAAGACGACGCTGCTCCAACATTTGATGGGGTTGCTCAAACCGGTCGAAGGAGAAGTCCGGGTCTTCGGTGTCGACCCCGGCAAGCATTTCAACGATATCATCGAGAATTACGGTGTCGTCTTCCAACACGTCGAAGACCAACTCGTCGCGCCGACTGTCTGGGATGACATCACCTTCGGCCCCCGAAATTTCGGCTATCCCGAAGATAAGTTAGAATCCCTGGCCAACGAGATAATCGAGCGGATTGGGATAGCGGACCTTAAAACAAAGATACCGCACTATCTTAGCGGCGGCGAAAAGAAAAAGGTGGCGCTGGCCGGGGCGATGGTGGCCCACCCAAAATTGCTAATTCTCGATGAGCCGTTTGAGGGTCTCGACCCGAAATCGAAGCACGATATGCTCATGCTCTTGAACGAGTTCAATCGGATCTATGGGACGACGATTATCTTGACCACGCACGATATCAATATCGTCCCGGTCTTCGCCGACCGCGCATACGTCATGGTGCGAGGCAATATTATCTTAAGCGGCGCCCCGCAGGATGTCTTTACCGAGGCGGAACTATTGCGCTCGATAAATCTCGAGCCGCCGCTCCTTACGGTGCTCATCTCCGGGTTGCGCGACCGGGGTGTATCCATAGATTACACCAACGACCAAGAGAAGTTACTCGACGAAATAGTCGCGTTGACAAAAAAGCCTTAAACGCGGGATTATTCGGCTTACCATAAGGCTTCTATCACCAAGGGGTACGAGAAATTGGAGCGTCGCGGCGCCGTTTTGAAAAGCGGCTGACGGCCCCGTTGTGAAAAGCATCCGATGGCACGGCGCCGCGACACTCGTATGGCCGGTCTAGTCCCGCATCATCTGGTAGAGCATTTTGCAGACCTCGGCTCTCGTCGCCGAAGTATTCGGCCTGAAAGTCCCGTCCTTATATCCCGAGATGATGACTTTTACTTTGGCGGTCACTATGTAGCGCAACGCCCAGTGCTCGCCGCAATCGCTGAAACCGCACGGTCCTTGCGAGAGGCTGTAGCTGTTAGCGAGGCATATTATCTTACTCAATTCCGCCCTGGTGATCTTCTTCTCCGACCCGAAACTCCCATCAGGATAACCCGATATGGCGCCACGCGCGCGCGCGGTCTCGATAAACCTGAAAGCCCAGTGGTCTTGCGCCACGTCGTTGAAGGAGGGCGGGGTGGAGGAGCTTTCGAGGTTCCAGCCTTTCGCCAGGCAGACCATTTTGGCGAACTCGGCGCGCGTTATCTCCCGGTTCGGCTTGAATGTTCCGTCATCGTAGCCGCCGACGACATCGGTGTCGACCATCGCTCTTACATAACTGTAGAACCAGTCGTCTAACATCACATCACTGAAGCCCTTCTTCTGTGCTCCTTTCTCGGCGATTTCTTTGTCTTTGGGAGCTGCTTTAAGCAGGTCTGACAGCTGTGCGGCGGTGCCGCCACCGCCACCACCGCCACCGCCACTAGATGGATTTGTCGTCGATGGGGTTGTGCTACCGCCGCCAGGTGTGCTCGTGTCGGTGCTAGGCGGGCTAGCCGGCGGTTTGTACATCGAATAGGTGTGATGGCCGTTGTCCGGAACCTTATCATATGATTTCGGTAGAGTCGTTTCCGATGCGGATGCCTCGAAGACCTCCATTTTCCAGTCGAACTTCTCTATGTTGCCGAACCAGCTTAGAGGGATGAAACCCTGCACAATATCGCCGCTCGCCAGTTGCGTCACGGCAGGGGAGATATGTTTAGCGAGTGTTCCGCTTTGTTTGTCATGAACGAGCAAAAAAAGCGCCCCGTTAATTTCATCTAACTCGATTATGTAATCGAATCCGTCGGCGCCTTCAATGCCGGTCGACCGGTTTTGGTCGGTGTCGAGAAAGAAGCAGATGCGCTGGTTCGCGAGGTCTGTTTTAGCGAAGGGTCTATGCGTGCTGAATGCAAACAGCATCATATCCTGCCCGTTATCCGACATCATGACCTCTTTGATATCTATCGGCTTATTCTCGTCGGGGTCAGACCACAGCATATGATAGTTATTGGGCGCTGTATAATCTTGCGCAAGCACCGGCACCCCCGGCGCAAGCGTTACCACCATAGCCATTATCAACAAAACAACGGTGTATTTTTTCAATTTTGACGCTCCTTTCAGTCCCGCCTGAACCTTCAGGCCTATGTAAACCTATGCTTGGTTGTATATTAAGCCGATAGTCTATGCATACTGTTGCAACCCCTACCAGCAGTTATCAGCATACCGTTTGCTTATTAAGCCGGTATCAAGCTCCTGGAGCTACTAGCTTTTACCCCTGGTCGGGCTTTTTAAACAATGATTCCCGCAAGAGAATTCGATATTGTGACCAGTGCTTATGGCTAAAATTAGCGGAATTCCGGGGGCTAGGCGCGTCTTTGCGCTAGCAGAGAGTTTCTTCAAGCGGCAAATTACAAATAAAATAAGGCCTTATAATGTTGGATAATGGTCGAATCTGCGCTATACTAAAGGCTGGATAAAGCACTATAAGATGTACATGTCTCTATTTTTTTGTGCTATATTGAGAAAGTTTACACATATCGATTTATAGCACGGATAGCGCGAATCGGTTTGGAAATGGTAAGGACCATCGTGCGATGGATTAGAAGAGGTGAAGTTTTTTGAAGGGTAAAATCATAATTGCCTTGCTTATCGTAGCGGTAATCGTTGGCGCAGGATACGGCAGCTTTAGGGCCAAGAAGCAGTATGTCGAGCAGACGGCCATAGCTGAAAGCAAAGGGGATTTTGCGACCGCTATCAAGCACTTCAACAAAGTGGTACTGATCGAGCAGCTCAATCCGGTCAACATGGGAAAACCGACCGCGTCCGCGCATGTCTACAGGGCTCGGCTCTACTTCAACAACGGTGAGGTCAACAAAGCGCTGGAAGACCTAAATACAGCCGTAAAGATGGACAAGAAAAACCCTGAAGCACACTTCGGCATCGCGCTCATCAGGCTCCAAGAAGGCGACCTGAAGCAAGCAGAAAAAGCGCTGAGCATCGTTATTAAAGAGAGCCCGAAATGGGTAGAGCCGTATCTGAGCCGCTCGGTTGCGTACAGGAAGCTCGGTGAAAAAGATAAGGCCAAGGCCGACTTGGAGAAAGCCTTGAAGTTGGACCCGAAGAACGTGGCCGCTCAAACCGCGCTCGAGTTTCTTGAATAGAAAGTCTAGCGAATAGATAGTCCATAAAAGCCCGCGCATGCGCGGGCTTTTTTTAATAGTAAAAGAACAAGAATCTCAATGGAACAGTTTCTGAAAGGGAAGATTCAGTCCTAGTTGAACGTCAATATCATAATTCGGGCGGCAAAAAACCGGATTTTGAGGCATAAGCGCCTTCTGGTAAAGTAGTTATGTTATGTTTAGCGGTAAATTTCCAGAATTATCCAAGGGAGGTATAAGCGATAGGCGAGAGACTAGACTTCGACAACTTAAGAGCATCGCTTGAACACCCGGTCGTGGGGGAGCTCAACCGGCTCTTTGAAGAGGCGGGGAAGGCGCTATATTTGGTAGGCGGGTCGGTTCGCGACGCGTTGCTCGGCCAAGTCCATGACGACCTCGATTTCGCCACCGACGCCCAGCCCGAGCAAATCATAAAAATCGTCAAGCCCTGGGCCGATAATCTGTGGCTCATCGGCATAAAATTCGGGACGGTCGCTCTCGGAAAAGGTCGATTGAAGATAGAGATTACCACACTCCGCAGCGAGCGCTATGAAGACGCAAGCCGGCATCCGGTTGTCGCGTTCGAGAGCGGGATAGAATTGGATTTGTCGCGCCGGGACTTCACCGTAAACGCGATGGCGCTGGACCGCGCCACAGGCGAGCTGATAGACCCTTTCCATGGCCAAGATGACCTGGTAAAACGGTTGTTACGCACCCCGCTCGGCCCCGAGCGGAGTTTCTTGGATGACCCGCTTCGCATGATGCGCGCCGTTCGCTTTGTCTCGACGATGGGGATGGATTTGTCCGATGAGACCAGGGATGCGATAAGGCGATACAAGGGTGAGCTGGCGCGGGTGTCGAGCGAGCGCGTGCGCGATGAGTTCTCTAAGATTCTCACGGGCGGCGAGCCGTCAAAGGCATTGCGCCTGCTTATCGAGACCGGCCTGAGCGATGAGTTCGTCCCTGAGATATCGCGGCTGAAGGTCGCTCAAGACCCTGATTACCACCATAAAGATGTTCTGGAGCACACCTTGCTCGTAGTCGAACGCACCGAGCCTGAGCTGGCGCTTCGCTTGGCCGCGCTCTTTCATGATATCGGCAAGCCCGATACTAGGGAGATAATAGAGGGTAAAGTGACCTTCTACAACCACGACCACGTTAGCGCCTATGCGGCCAAGAAAAGGTTGCGCGCACTCAAATATCCGAAAGCGCTCATCGACGAGGTCTATGAGCTTATCTACCAGCACATGCGTGTCTACACTTATCGCATGGGCTGGACCGACAAAGCGGTTCGAAAGTATATTCGCGACGCCGGTAGTTTGCGCGAGAAGCTCAACGCGCTTATCCGAGCCGACTGTACGACTAAGAACCCGCGAAAGATGAATCAGTCGCTTCGCGTCCTTGATGAGCTGGAAGAACGTATCGTCGAACTCGAGGCGGCAGAGGAGACGGCGAAGATACGCCCCCCCGTCGACGGCAACGAGGTTATGGAGTATTTGGGTATCGGCCCGGGCCCGCTGGTCGGCGAGATAATGCGCTTGCTGCTCGAAGCGCGGCTTGACGGCGAAATCAGCACTAAAGAGGAAGCGTTAGTGCTTGTCGACACGTGGGCAAGGGACAAGGGGCTCAAGGGATAAGCGACCCACCCCTACTTCCCCAACCGCTTACCTGCGAAAAGAGGAGGAGGGAGGAGCCTCGCGGTTTGCTATAGAACAAGTGTTTGAGTTTCGCGGGAGCCGGCGCGTCTAGCCTTGGTTGTTTCGCGCCGACGCCGGATTGTCCTCGTGCGAGCCGGATATGCGCATAAGCCACTGAACCCAAGTCTTTCCAGTAAGAGCCTTCAACCGTCATAAATTGATACGAGGTCTCAGTCTCAATTGAGGGCAAAATCGGGGGAAAGAGGGAAGGGGGCGCACCCGCGTTTTAGTCGCGCGGGCAAGCTAAACTGCGCTATGATTGGTCATAGGCCGAGGCGTGTTACATAGATATCCCATACGCTTAGCGGCTCGGAGAGGACGGTTATCTCGCATGGCAGGTGTTTATTGAGGTACCCCTCGAGTTCCCGGCGGTCGAATTCGACAGCCGCACTCTTATACGGAAAGCGACTGTTGCCGGCTGTTAACCCAAGATAAACACGGTCGATTTCTTTATTGCTTCGACCGGCGAGTCGAATCTTCCCCTTTAACTCATTGAGGATACGCGGCATTACCGTTTGTGTTCCCCTGTTTTCACAATCGATAGTAATCGACACGAAGCGCGAGTTTCTACCCGAACTACCGTCTTTATGGCGCTTATTGCCGTGCTGTGTCGATATCGCGGATGTGCGACGCGCCCCGCCGGTGCTCCGCGCGACGGTTTTTTCCGCCGTTGCGGCGGCCCGTATCGCTTGCGCCGCCAGCCGGGCCATGCCGTTGCGGTTTTTAATCGGGATGCCGGCGCGCGGAAATCGCGCGATCGTGCTATCTATGTTGTTGTCTCGAAGCACCTCTTCGAGCAGCTTGAGCGGCACGGCGTCTCGCGTAAACCAGTGCGCGGCGTAAGTCTCCCCCGCGTGATTCGTGACGGGGACAATCAAGATATCCGGCGCGAGCGCGAGAGACCCGACGTGATGGGCGCCGTCGAAAATAACGCAGCGTATTACGCCGGCCGCGCGAAGTCGCTTCACCGCGCGCTCTCCCCACTTGCCGCCGCGAAGAGTATCCGAGGCGGTCGCCTCGACAATCGCATCTACCTTTCCGGCCGCGGCGGCCGCGTCGATTGCTTCGATGAGTCTCCTCCGCGCCGCCCCGCTTTTGCCGACGAGGTCGAGCGGCTCGATGGTCGCGATTACGAAGCCGCCGGCTTTCCGCGGCCGTTCCAGGCTTGCGAGGTTCGAGGATGAGACGACGGTTATGTCGTCGTTTATCAGGGCGGTGAGCTTTGCGGGGGAAAGCGAAGTCGGTCTCGGTAAGTCGTCGGCCTTGGAAACGGATACGAGGTCGATACGTGAGAGAATCGCCCCCGCGATAAAGGATTGCCCGTTTTGGATGATGGGAGAGCGGGTCCACGGGCCGTTTTGCAGCGCGAGGATGCCGATGGCGGTGGGCGCGAGCACCACGATAAGGAGTGTCGCTAGTATGAGTCTTCGCTTCGCGCCGCCCCGCATTGGACTTCCCTTCTAAAACGTTATAAGACAATCGTTCTTTTATTTGAGTTTTCCCCAGAATTCGGGATAATAACTATCAGGGCACTTATTGCCAAACATGATACGGGCGTTTAGCTCAGCGGGAGAGCACTGCCTTCACACGGCAGGGGTCACTGGTTCAATCCCAGTAACGCCCACAGGTCAGAGGCCTGGAATCGCCAAGATTGGGGTTCTAGGCTTTTATCGTAAGCATATCCCCAATGTAAATCGTAGCAGGCAAGCCCGTCGTTATTAAAAAAAGCCCAAAACGGTTATCATCTAAAGTAGATGTTCCAGCGTATTACGGTGCCTTGTAGATTTTATGCTAGCGATTGAGGTATTGATGAACGGCGGAAAGCGGTTTTTGCACGCGGCTCTGCGCCTCATGGGCGCGATGATAAATTTTGTTGCCGTCTCCCTGCTGGTATTCTTTGTCACCCTCTACCTTACCGATTCATTCATGTTTACCGATATCTCGACCTCGTGCGTGACGTGTAAGAAGCCGGGCTTTGAGCTGGCGAGCCCCTTTCACGATGTCAACGGTGACGGAAAAATCACGGTCGATGAATGGCGGGTCGTTATCTCTCCGACTACGACCAATCCGAAGGTAGAGCCCGAACTCAACCCGACCGAGCAGCAGCGCGTCGCCCTCGAGCGTGTTAACTACTATCGCGACTTCGTCGGCCTCAAGGACGTCACGCTCAACGAGGCGATAAACAAGGCCGCGCAAGCCCATGCTAAATATAACGTCGCCCACACCCAGTCCGGGCACGACGAGTCGCCCGACAAAGAGGGATTCACCGGCATATGGCCGTGGGACCGGATAAAATTCTTTGGATATGATAATTTCACTTACGCTACCGAGGTGGCTAGCATGCGCTGGGCCTCACACGACTACTTGCTCCAAATCGACCCGAAGTGGGCGGTCGACGGTTGGGTCGACACCGTCTACCATCGCCTTCCGATAATAAGCCCGCGGGTCTTCGAGGCGGGTTTCGGCGCCGCCAAAGTCGAGAAGCGTCTCGCCTATGTGATGGACTTCGCCAACCCGGGTTTTTCCGAAGTAAAAAGGGTGGTACACTATCCGGTCGACCGGCAGAGCGACGTGCCTTTTGAGTTCAAAGGGGATGAGATTCCCGACCCGCTTCCGGGGAAGAAATACCCCGTCGGCTACCCCATAACCGTCACGTTTAACGGATACGGGAGTATAAAGATCATCGGTTACGAAGTGCGCGACTCCAACGGGGTTAGTATCCCGTGTTATCGGCTGTTGCCCTACTCCGACCGGTTTATCAGGGACTCGCTGGCGCTCATCCCGAAGGCGCCGCTTGAGCGCGGAACGGCATATGAGGTAAAGATAGAAGCGCTTGCCGACGATGACCCTATCCACCTGGATTGGTCGTTTACGACGAGCATCTCGGCGCGCGATTAGTTTGAAGGGATTATTCTGAAACATCGGGGAGGTGGCGTACTGACAATATCCGACCTTGAAAGACTCGAGCTTGAGGCTATGGCGAATACGATTCGCCGGGATATCATCGGCATGCTGGTTTCCGCCGGAAGCGGGCATGCCGGCGGCCCGCTCGGGATGGCGGAGGTCTTTACCGCACTCTATTTTCACATCATGAGACACGACCCCGTCAACCCCGACTGGGGGGAGCGCGACCGGCTCGTGCTCTCGAACGGGCACATCTGCGCGGTACGCTATGCGGCGATGGCGCGATCGGGCTACTTCCCCATCGACGAGTTGCCGACCTATCGCAAAATCGATTCCCGATTACAGGGGCATCCCCATAACCTCTCCCTGCCCGGCCTGGAGAATACCGGCGGCCCCCTCGGGCAAGGGCTGTCACAGGCTATTGGGAGATGCCTGGCGGCGCGGATGGACGATAAGGATTACCGGGTTTATTGCGTGATGAGCGATGGTGAGCACGACGAGGGGCAGACCTGGGAGGCGCTCATGTTCGCGGGCAACCATAGATTGCGTAACCTGACGACGCTATTAGACAGGAACAACATCCAAATCGACGGGCACACCGAAGACATCTTTCCTCTCGAGCCGCTACGGGCGAAATATGAGGCTGTCAATTGGCATGTGATAGAGATTGACGGGCACAATATTCGCCGGATAATCGAGGCGTGCGAGGAGGCCAAGGCGGTCTACGAGAAGCCGACGGTTATAATTTGCCACACGATTCCGGGCAAAGGGGTCGACTACATGGAAAACGAGTCTGAGTGGCACGGCAAAGCGCCCTCGGCCGAGATGGGTGAGCGCGCGATAGGGCAGCTGCGCGCCGAGGGCGCGCGGATACGGAATGAGATAGAGAAGTTGAGGGGATAAGGGATTTAAGATTCGAGAAGTGTAATGCGGAATTGCGGTGCATGACTGCTAGATTATCACGCTTAAGGGGGTTATGAAAATCGTCAACCACGACGTCTGTCTGGTCGAGCCGTTATTCGGCGACGATATTGAGAAAGAGGCTACGCGCGACGGGTATGGCCGGGCGCTCCTGGAGCTTGGCGAAACCGACCCCGATGTAGTGGTGCTGAGCGGGGATTTGACCGAGTCGACCCGGACAATCGAATTCTCCAAGCGCTATCCCGAGCGCTTTATCGAAGCGGGTGTCGCCGAGCAGAACATGGCGGGTATGGCCGCGGGCCTCGCGTTTGAGGGGAAGATACCTTTTGTCAGTTCGTTCGCGGTCTTCTCGCCGGGCAGAAACTGGGACCAGATACGGGTCGGCATCTGCTACAGCAAGGCGAACGTGAAAATCGCCGGCTCGCACACCGGCTTGACGACCGGCGGCGACGGCGCAACGCACCAGGCCCTCGAAGATATCGCGATGATGCGCTGCCTACCTAATATGGTCGTCCTGGCCCCATGCGACGCGGTCGAGACGAGAAAGGCGACTCTCGCCGCCGCAAGGCATAATGGCCCGGTATACATCCGCTTCGCGCGAGAAAAAACGCCGGTCTTCACGACGGAGGAGACCCCGTTTGAAATCGGCAAAGCGGTTGTGCTTAGGGAAGGCTACGACGCCGCCATCGTCGCGTGCGGTACGATGGTCTACCTCGCCCTGCAGGCCTCCGAAGGGCTTGCGGCATGCGGATTATCCGTAAGGGTGGTGGATAGCCCATCTATAAAACCCATCGATATCGAGACGATAGTCGCCGCCGCGAAAGAGACGGGGGCCATTGTGACCTGCGAGGAGCACCAGATTTACGGCGGTCTCGGCGGCGCGGTCGCGGAGGTGTCGGCAAAGCGTTTCCCGGTGCCGCAGGAGTTTGTCGGTGTCGATGATACCTTCGGCGAGTCCGGTGAGCCGCGCGAGCTGTGGGATAAATACGGTCTCACGGTCGAACATATCATGGAGGCCGTGACGCAGGCTGTCGCGCGTAAGGCTCGATGAAATAGCGGGTATATACAGCATGTACGGCGGAACAAAAAGAGGGGAGCGCTCCCCTCTTTTTGTGATTCCTGCGGCACATGTCTATGCGTGAGCCTTGCGCGTTTGGATGATTAATCGCAACTGCGGTCGCGTTTGCGGTCGCGGACGATGTTGTGCGCCGCGTCACGGATCATGTCGCTGAGCTGTTGGTGTGCTTGCCGGCGCGAGCCGCTTGTGCTAGATTCGGTCGTTGCGTTCATCGCTTGGGTCGAGCCGGTGGTGCTCGATGATATTGTGCTCGATGAAGTCGTGTTCAGGGTCGTCGAACTAGCCGGACTCGTGCTCGAGGTGGTAGCGTGGGCTGGTCGAACGCTCTTGACACATATGGTGTCACAGCCCTTGAAGTGCTTACCGCCATCGGTCATACCGGTGAGACATAGGTTCTGCTCGCCTATTTCGAGGTCGAGGTCTTCTGCTTTGAATATCAGCATCATGTCCGGCTTGCCGTCGCCGTTTAGGTCTGCGCGGACCCTAGGGATCGACGTCGGTGATGCGCCATCGAGCCTGATGCTGCCTCTCTTGACCTTTGAGACATCGAGCGACGCGCTACCGTATAGGAATACTCTCACCGCCATCGGCCGATCTTTGATGAGACAATCGGGCACAATGTCGATTCTAGCGGGTATGACGACCGTTGTTGTGGTTGTGGGTTGTGTGGTGGTCGTGGTCGGCGGCTGCGTTGTTGTTGTGGTCGGCGGCTGCGTTGTTGTTGTGGTTGTGGGTTGTGTGGTGGTTGTGGTCGGCGGCGCCGTGACGGTTATCGTCATCGAGGTCACTCCGAACGTATCGTCACCCGCGCTGCCGTCGTTGTCCGATGAGACGAACGCACCATTTAAGGCTATCGTTTGGGCTATCGCGGGCGCTGTGAGCGTGAAGCTAAAAGTTCGCGTGACCTTTGTCGAGTGGACGATTTCAGAGCCGGAGAGCATCGTGTTGGTGCCCGCGGTTAATGTTCCCGCCGTCACACCGAAATCGATGCCCGCTCCCGTCGTGGACGAACCGCCAACGACCGTTACCGTGTACAGGGCGCTCTCTCCTGTAGTCAGGCTTGCCGGCCCGACAATAGTCGCGGTAGGCTTCGGCGTTCCCGTAGAGTGACAACCGCCATTGCCGCAACCAGTCGTCGTCCTGCCCGCAAAGCCTCCGGTTAGTGCTGAAACGGTAGCGTAACTCGCCAATACCATTATGAGCGCGCCGCCAAGAATGAACCAAATTCTTTTTCTCATAAATTCACCTCCTTTGCCGAGACTATGCTTAGTAAATGCCGTGAATCTAAACCGCCTCTTTCAAGCGTCACCCGTGAGATGGGGCGGCCCGTGGCGGTTACGGCTATGCAAATTTTTCCCGAAGCGGCATCGACTAAACTAATATTTTCCCTGCTCTATATGGCATAAAGTGGTTGTTTGGCACTGCTTGCGCTTGATGGAGAACCGCCGATTGCGTTTCCGCCGCCCCATGCTTCGAAGCCTAAAAGTTTAATAAAAGCGCGGGACAGCATAGCTTTTTTCGCAAGAAACACAGAAAACGGCGTCCGGTGACAGGAGAGCGCCGCCACAGTATTGAAATTCATATCCATATTAGGCGTGAGCTGTGTTGAAAACCAACGGAGTGAATTTTCTTGTCCGCAGCTTGACCTGCCGGAGCCTGCAAGGAGTACCGTCACTTTGTGGTAGCCATATCAAGCCTGAGGTCGCCCGAGAGCACAGCGCCAGCCGTATATTTGGAGCCGTAGCACCCACAATGGGTGCAAGCAACCTAATGTTCGATGGTTCGATTTGGGGAGATATTATGGTTGAAAACCATGCATACGCGAGTATCTACGACATCTCCGTCGGCATCCATGAGTCGATGCCGACCTGGCCGGGCGACCCGGGCTTTGAGCGCGCGCCGGTCCATTCGATAAGCGAGGGGGCGTCCTCGGATGTCTCGGTCATTCGGATGGGCAGCCACACCGGCACGCACGTCGACGCGCCCGCCCATTTCTTACAGGGGGCGCCGACAGTCGAGCAGCTGCCGCTCGATGTGCTCGTCGGTGAGGCGGTGGTCATCGAGGTTAAATCGGAACAAAGCATCACACCGCAAGAGCTGAAAGCCGCCGGGATTGTCGGGGAGACCCGGGTGCTTTGCAAGACTAGAAACTCGGCCCTTTGGGAGAGCCCCGAATTCACCGCCGATTTCGTCTACTTCACACCGGAAGCGGCGGAGTACCTAGCCGAGTCGGGAGTGAGACTCGTCGGAATAGACTACCTCTCGGTCGGCGCGTATCATCAGGGAATCGGGGTTCATCGCGCGTTTCTTAAGAGCGGCATCGTCATAGTCGAGGGACTCGATCTATCAGGGGTCGAGGTTGGTCGCTACGAGATAATGTGCTTGCCGCTAAAGATCATAGGAGCCGATGGCGCGCCGGCGCGAGTGCTGCTCGGCCGGCGGTAATTATTTACCGTTTCGCTTCTCGTACCGGTGCCGGAGCCATACCGATACCGCGTTCATCGAGAGTAAGACGATGAGCAGGACAATGATCGCAGCGGCGGCCAGGTTGCTGAATTCGGCTTGCGGGCGTGAGACCCAACTGAAAATCTGAATCGGTAAAACCGTGAACCCGTCGAACGGGCTTCTCGGGGCGAACGCGACGAACGAAAGGGCACCGATGAGGATGAGCGGAGCGGTCTCCCCGATAGCGCGCGATACTGTAAGGATAGAGCCGGTGAAGATGCCGGAGAGCGCCGCGGGCACCACTATGTGGCGTATCGTCTGCCACTTTGTCGCGCCCATGGCCAGAAAGGCCAGGCGGAGCGAACTCGGCACACTTCGAAGCGCCTCGCGCGAAGTGATTATCATGATGGGGAGAACGAGCAGAGTCATTGTGAGCGCGCCCGCTAAGACGGTGCGACCGAGCATCATGCCGCGCACAAAAATGGCGAGCCCGAGGATACCATAGACAATGGACGGTACGCCGGCGAGGTTGGCGATATTGATATCTATGAAATTCATCAACCGGTTCTTAGGGGCATATTCCTCCAAGAAGATGGCGGTTGCGACGCCAATCGGAAATGTGAGGAGCGCCGTTATCGAGGTTACCCACAGGGTTCCCATCAATGATGAGTGGATACCCGCGCGCTCCGGTATGCGCGACGGGAAGCTAGACAGGAATTGGAAGTCGAGCCAGCCGAGGCCTTTGCGGAAAACGTCGAACAACAAAGCCGCCAGCACGATTAGCGCAAACGCCGTTGCCATGAGAACCAGGCCGTGGAAGGCCACATCGAGCCTAGCCCTTCGTTTCAGTCGTCTTTTGAACGCCAATGATTCCTCTTCCACTACTCGTACACCTCCCGGTAGCGACGGGTCACCAGTTGCCCCAAGATGTTCATCGCAAACGTTACAAGGAAAAGGAGCATGCCGACGGCGAAAATCGTCTTATATACTATTGTGCCGTGTGGCGTGTCGCCCATGCTCACTTGAACGATGTATGCCGTCATGGTCTGGATGCTTTCCAGGGGATTAAGGGTGAGTTTCGGCGTTGCGCCCGCAGCGAGGGCCACAATCATGGTTTCACCGATGGCACGGGATATCGCCAGGATGAACGAGGCCATGACGCCTGAGAGTCCGGCCGGCAGGACGATTTTTGTCGCCACCTCGAATCTGGTCGCCCCGAGCGCGAACCCCGCCTCGCGCAGCGAGCGCGGAACCGCGCCAAGAGCGTCTTCGCTGAGCGAGGAGACCATCGGGATTATCATGATGCCGACGACGATGCTCGCGCTGAGCGCGTTGAAGATGCTCAAATCCGGGATGAACGCGCGAAGGAGCGGGGTGACAAACATAAGGGCGAAGTAGCCGTAGACGACGGTCGGGATTCCGGCAAGCACCTCCAGCAATGGTTTGACCACCTTACGGACGCCCGGTTTTGCGTAGGTGCTAAGGTAGAGCGCGCTTGCCAGCCCGATAGGCAGCGCCACGAGGCTCGCCCCGACAAGGATGATTAGCGTTCCCGCGACGAGCGGCATGATACCGAAGTGTTTGTCGGCGAAGAGCGGTGTCCAACGCGTGTCGGTTAAAAATGCGACGAGCGGCACTTCCTGGAAGAACGAATATGTCTCCGTTACGAGCGATAAGATTATCCCTACCGTGGTCAGCACCGACATCAGGACGCAGCCGAGCAGAGCCGAATAGATGAGGCGCTCCTTGATCTTTCGCATTCTGACTTTGGCGGGCGGCAATTCGAACATTGTGTTTTTGGCTTTTTGTTCAGCGTTCAAAGACGTCACTCCTTGCGTTGAAAAGCTTTGGCATCACCGGCCGTATCGGTCGCCGGTGATGCCCTTGCCTCATGATATTGTAACATACGTCGATAAGCGCCCGCAGGGTTATTCGAGCAGCTTTAGGTTTTCCTCATACTCCGCGTCGTTGAGCGGTACGTAACCGACTTCGGCGACGAGCGCCCTGCCTTCGGTGAAGTAGAACCTCAAGAATTCCTTGACCTCCGGCCGCTCGATCGCCTTTTTGTTCACATAGATGAAGAGGGGTCGCGCGAATGGTTTATAGGTGCCGTCCATGATGGTGGTGTCGTTGGGCTTGACCTCGCCGTCTCCGGCATCGATCGCGAGTGCTTTGAGCTTGCTCGCGTTCTCCGCGTAATACGCGTAACCGAAGTAGCCCAACGCGCCTTTGTCGCCGGCTACACCCTGTACGAGCACATTGTCATCCTCGCTTGCCGTATAGTCGGTGCGGCTCGCGCCGGACTCGCCGTTAACGGTCTCGGTAAAGTAGTCGAAGGTACCCGAGTCGGTGCCCGGGCCGTAGAGCACGAGCTTTTCATCCGGCCAGCTGGAGCGAACCTCTTTCCAAGTCTTAATCGTGCTGTCCGGCGCCCATATCTTCTTGAGTTCGTCGACTGTTATGGATGTAGCCCAGTCATTGCCGTGGTTGACGGCGATCGAAATCCCGTCGTAGGCGATGGGTATCTCGACGTACTCGATACCGTTTTTCTCAGCCGCTTCCTTCTCCTCATCCTTTATGTGCCGGGACGCGTTATTGATGTCAATCTCGCCGGTGGTGAACTTCTTAAAACCGCCGCCCGTGCCCGACGTGCCGACCGTTACCTGAACGCCCGGGTTGGCAGCTATAAATTCTTCCGCCACCGCTTCGCTAATCGGGGCCACGGTACTTGAACCATCGATTTTAGTGGTGCCTGAGATCTCCGACTCGCCGGTGGCGCCCCCGGTGTCTGTTTTGCCGCCCGAGTTGCAGCCGACGACGGCTAGGGCGAGAACGAGCATTAGTGCGATAACGGCATAGAGTGAGTGCTTCTGTGATACGCGCGAAAATAGTCTCATGTAAACCTCCTACAAAATTTGTATGATGTGCGTTCTATGGGCCCTTCTTCGAACAGCACCTTGGTAAGCATAGCCGTGCTTCAACGGTATGTGGTGAAAAAGTTGTAACCATTTTGTTAAAAAAATGTTAACTGGCAATAAGCTTGGGGAGCGCCTAACGCGATGCCGGGACCGTCCGGCTTTCTAGTGCGCGAAAAGCCTGGTTCATCCGATATCCCGGGGCGTCTCGTTCGGGTTGGCGGGGAAGGTTACATAGAAGGTGCTGCCGATGCCAAGCGAGGTTTCAACGTCGATTATCGCGCCATGGTTTTCGGCGATGTGTTTGACGAGCGAGAGGCCGAGGCCAGTGCCGCCGGTCTCTCTGCTCCGGGCTTTGTCTACCCGGTAGAAACGCTCGAATATTCTCGGTATCTCGCGCTTGGCCAGTCCGATGCCGCTGTCGATGACCGCGAGTCTCGCAAGCCCGGCTACGCTCTCGACACGCACATTGATTTTTCCGCCGGCGGGCGTGTATCGAATCGCGTTGTCGACAAGGTTTCTGACCAAAGTAAAAATCTGCTCCCGGTCACCTGCGATACCGGGCACTTCGTTCGCGATATCCCAGTCAAGCTTAAGGTTGCTCGATGCCGCGAGTTGGGAGAAACTCGCGCAGACCTCGACGACGACTTCCTCTAGGTCGACCGGGATTCTTTCCGCGGTCTCCTGCGGGTTCTCAAGCTTGGAGAGGTCGATGAGTTCGCGCACTAAGCTGATGAGCGTGCTAAGCTCTTTGTCCAGGCGCATGATGAAGACCTTGCTCGAAGCGGGGTCCGTGTCGATGCTGCGCAGGAGATTATCGGACAAAAGCTTCAAACCGGTCAGCGGCGTCTTAAGCTCGTGCGATACGTTGGCTACGAAGTCTTTTCTTAATCGTTCGACCTGTTTCTGCTGGGTAATGTCGCGGATGACCACGAGCGTCTGGTCTTCGCCCAAGCTGTTCGTAATGGGCATGACGCGTATTCTTAGCTGCTTAAAAGGTGACTGTAGCGCCAACTCGTCTATGACCTCGCGCTTGTTCACCGCTGATTCTTGAATCGCATGGTCGAGGTCGTAGTTCTTGATGGAATGAACGACCTGATTGCCGATGACATCGGCGGTCGCCACACTAAATATGCCCTCGATGGAAGGGTTGGTCAGCACGACCTCGCCGTTCTGGTTTAATAGGAGGATGCCCTCGGCCATATTGTTGAAGATGAGGTCGGACTTGGCCTTCTCGGTACTCAATTCGTCGATGCGCGCCTTTAGTTTTTCGGCCAATTCGTTCAACGATTTCGACAGCTCACCTATCTCGTCGCCTTCGCGAACCGGCAATCTCTGCTCGAGGTCGTCGTTGGCCATCCGCTCGGCCATGACTATCATCCGCTTCAAAGGTGTCGTAAACGAGTTCGAAAGCATGTAGCTTGTTCCGATGACGAGCAGCGACGCGCCTATCGCGACGACGGCTATCAGATAATAGGCGAGGGACGAGCGGAGGACGATGCTGGTGACAGCAAAGGTCAAGACCGCCAGCAGTGTGTGGCTTACGACTAGTTTTCGCCCTATTCGCATGGAATTTTCTCCTCGGCTTGGAACTTATAACCGAGGCCGTGTACGGTCTGTATAAAGGAAAAGCGCGAGTGCTCTTCGATTTTGTTGCGGATGCGCCTTATGTGCACGTCGATGGTGCGGCTCGACGAGTAAAACTCATGGCCCCACACGCGCGCCGCCAAATCGTGACGTGTGAACAGGACACCGGGCTTTGAGGCGAGCACGTGAAGTAGTTGGAACTCTTTAAGGCGAAGCGAGATCTCGTTGCCGTCGACGGCGACCGAGTGTTTGGCCGGGTCGATTTTGATGTCTCCCAGTTCGATTATGGTCGGCTGGTTATTGAGCTTATGGGCCATCTGTACTCACAAATCCTTTCGGTTTTATAGTAAGGTACTCGTCGGTAAACGTCATTAATCGATTAAACCTTCCTTTTTGCGTACGGTCTTCTCTTAAATCTTTCAAAGCAATAGCGGTTTTCTAAATATCGAGCCTTGTAAATTTGCCTAAAAATCACCCCATCTAAATAACTTAATGTCGCGACATTGAGTTATGAGAACGAGACGCAATCTCAATTGCTTAGAAGTATAGCCCGTTCGCGCCGGGAAGTCAACTAACGGATGTGAAATCGATAAATGCTTGGGTTGGGGCGGCAAGAATCAGCGCTTGGTCTATGCCTTCCTCGGCTTCGCCGAGTATATCGAATCACCGAGCGTGTCGAGGGCCGCCTCCGATAGTATCTCGGAGAATGTCGGGTGGGCGTGGACCATCCGACTCAACGTCGAGGCGGAGAGGCCCTGAAAGAGAGCTAAGGCCGCTTCATGGATAAGGTCGGTCGCGCGCTCGCCTATTATGTGTACCCCGACAACGGCATCGGAGATGGAGTCGCAGATGATTTTAGCCATGCCGGATATCTCACCGGCCGCATGCGATATGCCGAGGCTTCGCATGAGCACTCGACCGACGCGCACATCCATCCCTTTGGCGCGCGCTTCGGCTTCGGTCAATCCAACGCCGCCTATCTCCGGATGCGTAAAAATCGCGCTGGGGATGACGCTATAGTCCATTATCAGGTGCTTGCCGAGCGCGTTTTCGACCGCTACCCGGCATTCAGCGGATGCGACATGCGCGAGCATCGGCTCACCGGCGACATCGCCGACAGCGTAGATTCCTTGCGTCGTAGTCATCATCTCGTTGTTCACCTCGACGGCGCCGTTCTTTCGCACATTTACACCCGCGTTTTCAAGGCTAAGGCCCGCTGTATACGCCTTTCGCCCGACGGCGACGAGCGCTACATCCGCGGAGACGACCGTTCCGTCTTCGAGCGTGACGGAGACCGCCCCGTCGATTTGGGCGGAGATTATTTTGCGACCCGCGAGTACCCTTACACCGTCTTTCTTGAGTTCGCGCGCCAGAATCTCGGATATCTCTTCATCGGCGTTGCTCAGGATACGCGGTAGCGCCTCGATGACCGTCACTTTCGTCCCTAAGGTAGCGAAGAGCGACGCGTATTCGCACCCGATATAGCCGCCGCCCACGATTACCATGGACGATGGGATGCTCTCCAGAGAGAGGATATCTTCGCCTGAGAAGACCCTCGCTCCGTCGAAGGGCATAAACGGCAGGGAGGCCGATACGGAGCCGGTCGCGATTATGGTATTTTTGGCGAAAATGATACGTTCGCCCTGGGCGCTGTTGATTGCCAGGTCATGGGCATCGACAAAGCTTGCGGTACCTTCTATGATATCGACGCCGCTGTCGCGGACGAGTTCTCCGAGCCCTTTTCGCTCGATATCGACTATCCGGTCCTTACGTTTGCGCAAAGCCGCCATGTCGATGCGGATGTCTCCGTCGATTTCAAACCCGAATTCCCGCGCGCGGCCGGCGTTGCGGATGGCCTTTGCCGATGCGACAAAGGATTTTGTCGGTATGCAGCCCGTGTTTAAGCAAACTCCGCCAAAACCGGATTTTTCGATAATGCAGGTGGGTATACCGCTGCGGGCCGCCTTTATGGCACCGACATAACTCGCGGGCCCGCTCCCTATAAACGCTATCATATATTTGTCCATTACAGACCTCCAATCACAAGGCGGATTTTAGTATGCAGGGGTCGAGCGCGCGACCACCTTTATCATACCCCTGAGGAGGCGTCTCTAAATCGACCCCCGTAAACCCGCCGGGTGCGGGCTGCATTTGGCGGACGGTTGTGATAGATTGGCATTAAGAATGTTATTCTAGGGGGTAAACGTGGATCTAAAAGCTTATGTGAGAGACATTCCGGACTGGCCCAAGGAAGGGGTTATGTTTCGCGACATAACGCCGCTCTTGGCTGATGCCAAGAGTTTTAAATACGCCATCGATGCCATCGCCGGGCATTACGAGGGGAAACAAATAGACGCGATTCTCGGCGCCGAGGCCAGAGGGTTTATTTTGGCGAGCGCGCTGGCCTACGCGCTCGATTGCGGCTTTATACCGGCGCGGAAGCCCGGGAAACTACCGTACAATACGTGCAAGGCGCAATACGAGCTGGAGTATGGCTTCGATTCGCTGGAGATGCACGAAGACGCGATAAAGAAAGGCCAGAACATCCTGGTAGTCGATGACGTCATCGCGACGGGCGGTACGGCGGCCGCTAAGATAGAGCTGGTAGAACTATTGGGTGGGAATGTCGTGGGCATCGCGTTTCTTATAGAGCTGCTGTTCTTAAACGGGCGTTCGAAGCTCAACGGCCGCGATATATTCTCGCTGATAACCTATTAGCCTCCGCGCTCGTAGCCCCGCTCGCTCATATCGTAATATAAGGAATCACTAACCCTATCAGGTGATATCCGTTTAATTGCTTTTTAGGTACTTAGATGGTATAGAAATAGGGAGGCTTTTCGTAAACCAACAGGTAGAATGTTTTGCACGGTAAGTAAATCATGATTGGTTAGGGTTTAAGAGATGAAAGTTCTTCTATCAGGAAACGAAGCGATAGCTTATGGGGCGTATGCGGCGGGGGTTAAAATAGCCTCCGGCTACCCCGGAACTCCGAGCACGGAGATTCTGGAGGCGCTGGCCAAGTACGACGAGGTAGACTCGTCTTGGGCGCCGAACGAAAAGGTAGCCCTGGAAGTCGGTATCGGTGCGTCGCTGGGGGGCGCGAGGACCATCGTCACCATGAAGCATGTGGGACTAAATGTGGCGGCGGATCCGCTATTCACACTGGCCTATACCGGAGTCAACGGCGGCCTCGTAATCGTCAACGCCGACGACCCGAGCATGCACAGCTCGCAAAACGAGCAGGATAACCGCTACTACGCGAAAGCGGCGAAGGTACCGATGCTGGAGCCGAGCGATAGCCAAGAGGCGGCGTGGCTCGTCGACGAAGGACTGAAGATTAGCGAGCGTTTCGATATTCCGGTAATACTGAGGATGACCACGAGGATAAATCATTCGAAATCACTCGTTGACGTCGATATCGAGCGCGCTGAGAGCAGTCGCGAATATGAGAAGGATGTCCGGAAATACGTCATGATACCCGCGTATGCGCGGCAACGTCGCAATAGCTTGGATCAGAGACTAGAGGCGTTGGCCGAGTTCTCGGAGGAGTTTCCGGGCAACAGGGTCGAATGGGGCAGCCGCGGCATAGGGTTTATAGCCGACGGCGTCTCATATCAGTATGTCAAAGAGGTCTTCCCGGAAGCTTCGGTTCTAAAGATAACCATGGTCCATCCGCTGCCCAAGCGCATGATATCCGATTTTGTCGGGCAGATAGAAAAGGTGATAGTCGTCGAAGAACTCGACCCGTTCATCGAGGACCAACTTAAAGCCTGGGGCCTGCCGGTGGTCGGCAAACGCCTCATCCCGGGGATAGGCGAACTCAACCCCGAGGCGATACGCGCGGGCGTGCTGGGCGACGCCGACGCGCAGGCGAGCTTAACGGCGGTCGACGATATACCGGCAAGACCGCCGATGATGTGCGCGGGATGCCCGCACCGGGGCGTGTTCTATATATTTAAGAAGATGAAACTGATGGTCACTGGGGATATCGGTTGCTACACGTTGGGTGTGGCGCCTCCGCTCGAAGCGATGGACACCTGTTTTTGTATGGGTGCGAGCATCGGAAACGCGATGGGCTTCCAGAAGGCTACCGGCCGCAAGGATGTGGTGGCGGTCATCGGAGATTCGACTTTTATGCACTCAGGAATCACGCCGCTCGTCGATGTCGTCTACAACAAGGGAATAGTGACGGTCGTAATATTAGATAATCGCACGACCGCCATGACGGGCAGGCAAGACCACCCGGGAACCGGCAAGACGCTCAAGGGGGACGCGGGTGTCGAGGTCGATATTGAAAAGCTGGTGCGAGGATTGGGCGTGGCTTCGGTGCGGGTGATAGACCCGTACGACCTCATAGCGGTTCGCGCGGCAATCACCGAAGAGATAGCCAAAGACGAACCGTCGGTAATAATATTTAGGAGGGCGTGTTTGCTCGCTGAGAAGGTCACCGCCGAGCCGCTCATGGTCATAGACGAGTGCGATAGTTGCAAAGCATGCATGCGGCTTGGTTGCCCGGCGCTATCATGGGAATCCGATAGAGCGAGAATCGAGCCCTCCCAGTGTATCGGCTGCGATGTCTGTGGGCAGGTATGCAAGGCAGGCGCGATTGTCAAGTACGAGCAGGCCGATCAGGGCGCTGGAATTTAAGAGAGGTTCAGATGAGCAACGAAGTCAGGAGTGTATTGATAGTCGGCGTCGGAGGACAGGGAATAATTCTGGCGGCGGACATATTGTCGAATGTTTTAGTCAGCGCCGAGTATGATGTGAAGATGGCCGAGATACACGGAATGAGCCAGCGCGGCGGAAGCGTCAACACGATGGTACGGTTTGGAAACAAGGTATACTCGCCGGTTGTTGAAAAAGGCCGGGCGGACTATATGCTCTCATTTGAGAAGCTCGAGGCGTTGCGTTGGAGCGATTATTTAAAACCGGGCGGAACCGTCATCATGAACGATGAGACCCTCAACCCGCTGCCGGTCTTACTCGGTAAGGCCGAATATCCCGGAGACATAGAAGAGCGGATTATCGCTAAGGGGATAACGCTCATCGCGGTCGATGCGACCGCGCAGGCCGAGGAGAGCGGGAGCGCGCGCGCCGCGAACATCGTGTTGCTCGGATGTCTAGCTTCGCTGATGCCGATTGGAAAAGACGTTTGGCACGCGGCTATCGAAAGGCGCGTGCCGCCCAAGACCGTCGAGATAAACAAGAGTGCGTTTGAAACCGGTTTTGCGTATATTTATGAGCGGGTCACGGCCGATGAAGCCTTGATTTAGCGAGGGCCGGTTGTTCGGGTCTATAATTAACTATTCAATAGCGTGTGTCGCGGATAACTTATATCTGAGAAATAGCGGTTATCATCATACGAAGGGGGGAGAGCGGTCGGCCAAGCGGCATAATATAACGTGATGGTTTGGACTATTTGAAGGAGGGACCGTATGAAGAAATGGATAGCGCTGTTGCTCGTGGTGTCTCTGGCGATTTTTGCGATAGGATGCCGGGGCGGTGCCGAGCAGCAAACCACGGAGACGACTGCGGAGACGAAGGAACCGTATAAGATAGGCGCGGTAGTCTCCGCGACCGGTCCGGCCGGGCCTCTGGGCGAGCCTGAGAAAAAGGCGCTGGAAATGATCGTCGAACAGATAAATGAAGACGGGGGCGTCGATGGTCATCCAATAGAACTCTTTATAGAGGATGACGAGAGCAATCCCGCGAACGCTACCACAGCCGTAAGTAAGCTTATCGACGAGAAAGGCGTTATCGCTATCATCGGCGGAACAATAACCCCGTCCACTCTAGCCATGAAGCCGGAGACCGCAAAGGTCAAGGTCCCGCACATCTCTATGGCGGCGGGAATCCTTATTACCGAAGCCCCGAACGAATGGATATTTAGAACCGCTCAGAGCGACGCTATCGCCGTTCAGAAAGTCATCGATTATCTAAGCGAGACCCTTAAAGTCAAAAAGTTCGCGATTCTCCATGACTCGAACGCGTTCGGCCAAAGCGGCGCTACCGAGCTGCGGGGGCGCGCGCCCGACGCCGGCTTGGAGGTCGTGGGCGTCGAGTCATATAAGACGGAAGACACGGATATGACCGCGCAGCTGACCAAAATCAAAGGGGCCGATGCCGAGGTCGTGGTAGTATGGGGCACCAACCCCAGCCCGGCAATCGCCGCTAAGAATATGAAGCAGCTCAACATGACCATCCCTTTCGTGGGCAGCCACGGCATCGCTAACAAGAGCTTTATTACGCTTGCCGGTACTGCCGCCGACGGCGTCGTCTTCCCGGCGGCGAAAATACTCGTACCCGAATCGGCCCAAGACGAGCAGAAAGAAGCGATCGACAAGTTTATCGCTGACTACACGGCTAAATATGCGGAGGGCCCGAATTCTTTCGCGGGCCATGCGTATGATGCCATTCATATACTCGTCCAAGCACTTGAAAAAGCGGGTTCCGATAACGAAGCGCTTAGGGATGCCATCGAAGAGACCCAGGGTTTCAACGGAATCAGCGGTATCTTTAACTACGGTGCCGACGACCATGACGGCCTGAAAACATCGGATATGATAATGGTCGAGATAGAAGACGGAGAGTGGAGCGAGAAGAAATAGCCGAATTATTTAGCGCTTGAGCGCTAAATAATTAACGCAGGGTGACGTATCGAGAGAGCCGGGCTTTTTGTCCGGCTCTCTTTAGTGTATTCTAAGTATATTCAAGAACAGGTCGGCATAGCGCCAAGCTAAATGGTTACCTTGCGGACCCTAATCTATTTTGAGGTGTAATCACAGTTTAGATGGAGTTCGAACAGCTTCTCCAATTTATCGTCAGCGGAATAACGAGCGGAAGCATCTATGCTTTAATCGCATTAGGCTTCACTCTCATATACAATTCGACCCAGGTAATCAATCTCGCGCAAGGCGAATTCGTGGTGTACGGAGGTCTTATCGCCGTCTCGCTTTATGTCGGTGCGGGCTTGCCTCTCTTCGCGGCGGTGCTGCTCTCGGTAATTATCGTCACCCTTATCGGCGTGGTCTTTGAGCGCCTCGCGATACGGCCGCTTATCAACCACTCGATCATGACGCTGATTATCGTTACGGTCGGCGCGTCGATACTCTTCAAGAATATCGCGATGGTTATATGGGGCCGTGACCCGTTGACGATACCCGCGTTCAGCGGCGACGACCCGATAATGTTCTTCGGGGCCTCGATAGTACCGCAGAGTATCTGGGTCTTCGGAATCACGATGGTGACCGTTGTATTGCTGCAGATATTCTATAAGAAAACCATTACCGGCAAAGCTATGAAGGCGTGCTCGATTAATCAGACCGCCGCGAGGCTGATGGGAATCAACTCGTCCGGCATCGTTCTTTTATCGTTTGCGTTGAGCGCCGCTTTCGGCGCCATAGCGGGAGTCCTGATTGCGCCGATATCTATGGTCACCTACTCTATGGGCGGCTTTTTAGGGCTGAAGGGTTTTGCGGGAGCCGTCCTCGGCGGGCTTGGCAACCCGATCGGCGCGGTCGTCGGCGGCATTCTGCTCGGGATACTCGAATCGCTGAGCATCGGCTTTATCGCTTCCGGTTATAAAGACGCGGTGGCGTTTTTGATATTGCTGCTGGTGCTGTTCTTGAGGCCGAACGGTATATTGGGAGCGCGCATAAAGGAGAAGGTATGAAATCGGGATGGCGCGCTCGTCTGGACAAGCAGTGGCTATGGGTGGGGTCATACGCGCTCATCATGGCCGCCACACCTAACGTTCTGGCCAACAACTACTATATGAAGATGCTGATAGTGCTGGCCATAAACACGATTATTGTCATCGGCCTGAATTTGCTGATGGGCTACGCGGGGCAGGTCTCGCTGGGGCACGCGGCGTTCTACGGCATCGGCGCCTATTCTTCGGCGATTCTGACGACCAAGTATGGGATGTCGGCTTGGCTCGGCATAGTAGCGGCGATACTGGTCGGCGGGTTGGTCGCCTATCTTATCGCGATACCGGCGCTCAGGCTCAAAGGCCATTATTTGGCCATGGCGACCCTCGGCTTTGCCGAGATAGTCCATATCTTATTCATCGAGCTTCGCGAGTTTACCGGTGGCGCCGACGGACTTTACGGTGTGGCGGCCCCGTCGATAGCGGGTTTCGCGTTCGATACGCCGCGGAAATTGTATATATTGGTTTGGATAGTTCTTGTGGCATGTCTGGTGATGGCGTTAAATATCGCGAAATCCAGAGTTGGGCGCGCGCTGCGCGCGGTCCACGGCAGCGAGATAGCCGCCGCGTCTACGGGTGTCGACACCGCCAAATATAAGATACAGGTCTTCGTTTTAAGCGGCATCTTAGCCTGCATCGGCGGGAGCCTCTATGCGAGCATGGCGGGTTACGTAAGCTCGGAGTCGTTTACTCTGACCGTCTCGGTGACCCTGGTCACCATGGCCGTATTCGGCGGCATGGGCAATGTCTGGGGCGCGGTCATCGGGGCCTCGACACTGACGATAATGCAGGAATACTTGAAATCATATAACGATTACAACCTGGTGATATTCGGCGCGATTCTGATTTTGGCGATGGTCTTTATGCCGAAAGGCGTATACGGCGCATTTTCGGATATGGCTAAGAAAGTCAAGCACCGGATGGAAACGATACCGGAAACGGCGGGTGAAAAGCATGCCGCTTCTTGAGGTCGAAAACCTTAAAAAGCAGTTCGGCGGTCTTATGGCCGTCGACGACGTAAGTTTTCGCGTCCACAGAGACCAGATCAAAGCGCTGATCGGGCCGAACGGCGCCGGAAAGACCACGCTTTTCAACGCGCTGACCGGTATAGATAAGCCGACGAGCGGAAAGGTGCTATTCGACGGCGCCGATATCACGGGGATGAGGCCTCACGAAGTCGCCGAGACAGGAATCGCGCGAACCTTCCAAAATACGCAGATTTTCGCGAATATGAATGTCTTAGAGAACGTCATGGTCGGCAGGCACTCCCAAACAAAATCGGGTATTTTCAGCTGTATGCTCGGATTACCGTCTGTGCGCAGGGAAGATCTGGAGAGTGAAGAGCGAGCCTATTCACTCTTGACCTTGGTGGGGCTGGAGAAAAAGGCGAAGGCGTCCTCGGACGACCTTCCGGTCGGCGAGCGGCATTTGCTGGAGATAGCAAGGGCACTCGCGACCGAGCCGAAGCTGATATTGCTCGACGAGCCGGCCGCGGGTCTCAACAACGAGGAGACCGCGCGGCTAGCCGACACCATCTACCGAATTCGGGGCAACGGGGTGACCGTTCTTCTTGTCGAGCACGACATGGGGCTGGTCATGGAGATCTCGGACGAGGTTGTCGTGTTAAACTTCGGCAAGAAGATAGCCGAGGGGCCGCCGCTCCTTATCCAACAAGACGAGCAAGTCATACAAGCATATCTGGGCCGGGAGATAGAGCATGCTTGATATAAGGGGCTTGAGGGCCTCATATGGCCACATCGAAGTCTTAAAAGGGGTAGACTTAAGGGTCGATGAGGGTGAGATAGTCACCATGATAGGGTCTAACGGCGCGGGGAAATCGAGCCTTCTCAAGACCGTCTCGGGCGTCGTGCGGGCTAGTTCGGGAGAGATAGTATTTAAAGGCAGGAACATAGAGCGTTTCTCATGCGCGAAGATAGTCGCGGACGGAATGTCGCATGTGCCCGAGGGCCGGCAGCTCTTCGGCCCGCTCACCGTCATGGAAAACCTCGAACTCGGAGCGTACACGCGATACCGGAGAGACAGCAAGAAAGAGATAGATGAGGATATCGAGTTCGTCTTCGAGATCTTCCCGGTCTTGAAGGAACGGTGGAAGCAGACCGCGGGCACCTTAAGCGGAGGCGAGCAACAGATGCTTGCGATAGGCCGGGCGCTCATGTCCAAGCCGCGGCTGCTCCTTCTCGACGAGCCCTCGATGGGTTTGGCGCCGATTATAATCCAAAACATCTTCGCCATCTTGAGAGACTTACGAAAAAAGGGTCTGACCCTGCTACTTGTCGAGCAAGACGCTATGGTGGCGTTGAGCATCGCCGACCGGGGTTATGTCTTGCAAAACGGCGAGGTGGTAATGGCCGACACCAGCCAAAACCTGCTGGCAAACGAAGACGTTAAGGCGATATATTTCGGACATCGCAAAAAAGCGCACTAGCCGGGCGGTTTGTGGCGTGCAAGCGTTTGCCCGCCCAATAGTGTGAAGAACCAATTAAAGTGTGTTTTCACAAAAGCGCACTTTAATGTAAGAGAACAGCTATTTGCGCTGGTATAACGACTGCGCGGTGTCCGACACGATGCCTTAGCCGCCGATTACCCGGCTGAAGCCGATGGACAATAGAGCATGCAACCTGAACCGACACTAAGGGGCGAGAGATGATCTGGAATCCTGAATACGAGGCGATCGATCGCGAAAAACTTAAGGACTTACAGTTAAAGCGCCTGCAGGCGCTGGTTAAATGGGTCTACAACGAGGTGCCGTTTTACAGGGACAAGTTTGAAGATACGGGCGTCAAACCGTCGGACATAAGGGACCTCGGGGATATAGCCCGCCTGCCTTTTACAGTCAAGAACGACCTTCGTGACACCTATCCATTCGGAATGTTCGCGGTGCCGATGGAAAGAGTCGTCCGCGTCCACTCGTCTTCGGGCACGACCGGCAAACCAATCGTGGTCGGCTACACCCGGGCGGATATCCACACATGGTCGGAGCTTACAGCGCGTGTGGCTGTCGCCGGCGGGGCCAATGCCAAAGATATCGCGCAGATGGCGTTTGGCTACGGCCTGTTTACCGGGGGCTTCGGCATGCACGCGGGCTTGGAGAGAATAGGGGCGTCGGTAGTGCCTGTCTCGACCGGCAACACCGAACGCCAGATAATGCTGATGAAGGATTTCGGTGCGACGATTCTCGTATCGACGCCCTCATACGCTCTCCATATCGCGGAGGTCGGAGAGGGCATGGGCATCGATTTCGCGGCGATGCCGCTTCGGCTCGGCCTCTTCGGAGCCGAGCGGTGCGGCGACAAGATGCGTGAGCAGATAGAAGATAAAATGCGCATATCGGCGACGGACAATTACGGGTTGACCGAGGTAATGGGCCCCGGAGTCGCCGGCGAGTGCGAGGCGAAAAGCGGGCTCCACATCAACGAAGACCATTTACTGGTAGAGGTCATAGACCCCGAGACGGGCGAGCATGTCGCGCCGGGCGAAATCGGCGAAATCGTCTTCACCACCCTTACCAAAGAGGCGTTCCCGGTTATCCGTTACCGCACGCGCGACCTTACGAGGGTGACCGAGGAGCCGTGCGCGTGCGGCAGGACGCTGGCGCGGATGGAGAAAGTTCGCGGGCGTACCGATGACATGCTGATAATTCGCGGGGTAAACGTATTCCCGTCACAGTTCGAAAGCGTTCTCTTCGAGATCGAGGGCATCGAGCCGCATTATCAGATAATCGTCGACCGGCGCGGTGCGATGGACGATGTCGAGCTTCTCGTAGAGGTTTCGAATCAACTCTTTCCGGGCGAGATGAGGGAATTACTCGCGTTCGAGCATGAGATAGAACATAAACTAAACACGGTCCTCGGCATAAAAGTACATGTCAAATTGGTCGAGCCGAAAACGCTGGAGAGAACGAGCGGAAAAGCTAAGCGGGTCATAGACAAGCGCGAGTTTTAATCGATATTTAGTTGCGCTAATATGGTATGTACGGCGCTTGACAATAGCGGCCTGCTCCAACAGAATGCGACTAAAGGCTTGGTGATTAATCCTTATCGAGTAGTGGCGGAAGAGGATGCAGAATAATGTTTGAGTACGACAAAGACCATAGCGCGGAGCACGAACGTCACGAAAAGGACTGGAACGGCATTATTATAAGGCACTCGACCGCCTGGTTTTTGTTGCTTATAGTGATGGTCGTTATTTGGAAGATGACGCAGCCGGTGATGGTTCTCAGGCAAATCGGTGATGCTTCCATGCGCGAATCGACGGCCACGGGGACACCGGCGGTATCGCGGGAGGCTGCCGTTAGCACCACGAATGTCGCCGGCGTGACGACGACGACCATGATACCCGAGAAAACGACGACAACGACCGAACCGCCGCCGACCGGAGAGATCAAGGTGCTCTCGGGAAGGGACCGAGTGCAGGTGTTGGCCGACGCGCTATTGCTGAGGGAGGGACCGAGTACGCGTTCAAAGGTAAAAGCACGCTTGGGCAAGGGGACTATAGTAGCGGTCGAGGAGCGCGTAAACGGCTGGATGAAGGTGAGAACGGTCAATGACGAAATCGGGTATGTCAGCGGCCGCGCCGGTTTGACCAGAACGGCGCCGTAGGGGCGCCGCCGGGAACCGCCCGCGAACGACGGTTGAAAATTAATTTGGAGCGGAGATGTTCAAAGAACAGAAGCAGACAAAATCATTCGGCATGGCTAAAGATTATTATCGCGCGAGGTTGTTGAGGGTTTTCGAGGAGCGCCCGGACGACCTCGAATGGCGAGAGGATATTCTCTATAGGGCGCCCAAAGCCTACCCCAGCAAGGTCAAGGTCACATATCGGCTCCAAGTGCTTACTACCGAAAACAAGGTCATTGAATTCGCGATTTTAGAGAGCGGGCGCGAAGCCAAGAGGCGCTATAAGAAGATGGCGCGAGACCTCGGGGAAATGACGAAGATGGGATTTGACGAGACCTATGGCATAGAAGAGGTATACGTCATAGTCAAGCCGGAGCTGGTAGATGTGATGTATTTTTCGGGCGTTCAGAATGTGGCTGGGCGGACGAAATAGGACATGCGTAGAAGTTACCGGAAGCGCTGCCCCTGATTTTTAGTGCAAAACGCAAACTTACATTGCGTAAGCCATGTTGCTCAACTAAAATGTACTCCAGGAGGTAGCCGTATTGCCTCATCTAAAAATGTACTCCAAGAGACGTAGCTTGAAATAGCTTTGCTTTAGTGGTACGCTCTCGCAAAGCCATGAAGCGATTGCAGCCGGGGTAGAACCATGAATAAAAGAATGGCCGCCTTAGGAATAACAGTCCTTACATTGATGGTCTTTGGCGTGCTGTGGTATGTAGCCGGTGGGTTGCGGATGGTGGAGGTCGCGGTTATCGCGGCGGCTGTTTCTCTGAGTGTGGCATACCTTTTTTACGAGGCTCTCTCTTGTAGGAAGATTCACCGGCACATTTTAGGTATTCGCGTATTTAGGCGGCTCGATCTTAAAGAGTTTTCAAGAATATTCGGAGCCGTGACGCTTCTGCCGCTATCATCGGTTATTGTCTCAAGATATGCCCTCGACGCAAGTGTCTCACCGATTCGATTATATGTCCTGTTTGTGCTGCTGCTCCTAGTAGGCTGGGCGCTTGGGACAGTTGAAACGTCTAAGCTCATCGCGGAGGATGACCCCACAGACACCGAACCCTAGAACCCCAGGTCTTTACCGAAGACAAACTTCTTTATAGGTTCGATATCGCGGTCGCCCATTAGAACACTTGTTCGAACAGGGGAAAGAGGCGATAGAGCGCGGTGTTTGTACCGTCATCGCGGAGCGAAGTCTTCATCGGCGCTTAGCCGTCCGGGGGCCGAGGACTATCCACCGCAAGAAGCGGGAGCGAGCGCGTCCCTGAAAAGGCCGGGGATGCGCGAGCGATACGAGAGGCTTAAATGTATATGATGTCGTGGAATGCGAGGCGCATTGAGCCTAATGGTAGCAATACTGAGCCGTAAGTTCTTAACGGAAGCTCTTAAGGCCGGGCTGAGCAGCAGTAATGCACATTTAGTCCAAAAATATCATTAGTTAACATAACATATATTATGGTAAGTGATAACTTGTGAATAATGATGCTAAAACTGCGTTGAAACAACGGTTTTAGCATTGGCATATACCGCTTTGCTGCCGGTATATGTTTAGAGTGGCGGCCACTCTACATGGGCGCTATAGACGGACCGCTAAGTCTCCCTGCGTTATTCAAAGACAATCGCCTAGCACTGCAGCACCCCGCTCTCTATGAGCGCACGTCTATTTCACCCATCTAGTACCGGAACACGGTAATCCTTATGTTTGTCATTCTGAGCCGTAGCGATAGCGGAGGCGAAGAATCTCAGACTATGGCATAATGCAACAGTTGAGATTCTTCGCTTCGCTCAGAATGACAAAGAAATTAAGGTAACGCGGTACTAGTAGCACCTAATTTTCAAAGATAGCGTGCTATTGATTGCTGTGCTATTAAAGGCCAAATAGACTAACGTTCGAAGATTAGGCATAGTAAAACATTAAGACACAGGGGAAAACGCCTTAGAGGCGAAATGAGCGCGTATGCGCAGGTCAGCGTATGCGTAAAGGTTCGACACGGCCATTATTTAACACAACTATATTCTGAAGGAGTAGAAATTACATCGTTTGGCAATGTTTTGCCGTTATTCGCGATTAACGGCTCCAAGATAAGCTATGCTCGACTTTGCCTATCAGGAAGTCGGCGAGCAACGCTAAGAGAGCCGCCGCGAGCGCGCCTTCTAAGACGAAGGCGGGGTTGCCGCGGACCAGACCGGAGATTATTGGTGAGCCGAGGCCTCCGGCGCCGACAACGACGCCGATAGTAGCGGTACCGATATTGACCACGACCGAGACGCGAATACCCGCGAGTATCACCTGAAGCGCTAAGGGAAGCTCGACACGGGCAAGCACCTGAGATTTGCTCATTCCCATCCCATAGGCGGCTTCGATTGAATCTTGTGGGACCGTTTCCAAGCCGGCAATCGTATTGCGCAATATGGGGAGCACACTATATATAAAGAGCGCCGTGACGGTCGGTTTGAACCCGAACCCCAGCAACGGCACGGCCAACGCAAGAACAGCTACCGGGGGAAAGGTCTGCCCCAGCGAGCTAAGGTCGTTCGCGATTCGCAAAAAATCTTTGCCTGCCGGCCGCGTTACGAAAATCCCGATCCCCAAACCGACGATAATGGCGAGCGCGCTCGAGATTAGGACGAGCGCCAGGTGTTCTCCGACTAGTTGCGTCAGATCTGCCTGCGGATATAGAACGTCCTTCTCTCCCGGAAAGAGAAACCGCAAAAGCGCCTCCCACAGCGCCATGTTCGAAATGAGCGCCGCGAAGATGAGGATGAGGAGTGCGGCTTTTATCCATTCTCGCCGTCCCGCGGGCGCAGCTCTCAAGTTGAATCACCCCCATCGGTAAAGTCGACGATATCCTCCATGCGTATCTCCCCTGTCAACCGAGTATTTTCATCTACGACTGCGAGCGTTTTTACGCCGTGCTCCAGCATCTTCGAAAGGGCGTTCTTGAGCGAGGTGTCGACATGGGCTGAGACTACATCGGCGTCGAGTTCGGTCAGCGCTTCCTTAAGCTCTTTTTCCGTAGCTATTTTAGTCAGCTCGACCCAGCCTTGGAGACGCATGTTCTCATCGGTTACCCATGAGAACCGTCCTTTCTTGCGCAGCTCATCGAGTGAGGTAAGGCGGTTGGCTATGGCAATCGATGTAGTGGGACGCATTAGTTTGCCGACTTTAAACCGCGAGAGACGCTTGAGTGCCCGGTCGATGCCGACGAAGTCATGGACGAACTTGTTTGCCGGAGCCGCCAGGATGTTCTCGGGCGTGTCGTATTGGACCAGCTCCCCCGCTCTTAGAATCGCTATTTTGTCGGCTATCCTTATCGCTTCGTCGATGTCGTGAGTGACAAAGACGACCGTTTTGCCGAGTTCTTTTTGTATCTTGACGAACTCGTATTGCAGGCGTTCCCGGCTCAATGGGTCGATGGCGCCAAAGGGCTCATCCATCAGAAGAATCGGCGGGTCGGCGGCGAGAGCGCGGGCGACGCCGACCCTCTGGGCTTCCCCGCCGGAGAGTTCAGCGGGATATTTCTCGCGGTATTTCAGCGGGTCGAGTTTGACGAGTTCGAGCAGCTCGGCTATGCGCGCCGCGACGCGGCTCCTCTCCCACTTGAGCAGGCGCGGCACGACCGCGATGTTTTCTTCGACAGTCATGTGAGGAAAGAGGCCGACGCTTTGTATGACATATCCGATTCGCCGTCTGAGAAGCTCCGGCCTAAACGTCGCCGCGCTCTCGCTATCGATAAGAATATCTCCGCTGCTCGGCTCGATCATGCGGTTTATCATCTTCAGCGTCGTGGATTTGCCGCATCCCGACGGCCCGATAAGGACGCATAGCTCGCCTTTGCCTATAACCATAGAGATATCTTTTACCGCGAAGGCGTCGCCGTATTTCTTCGATACGCTTAGCAACTCTATCATTGTGCCGCTCCCGAGACTCCCTTGGGCGTAAGCGCGGTTATCAGGGCTTGCAAGGCGGTGTCGGCGGCGAGCGCGATGAAAATAATCGATATTGCGCCGAGGAGTATCAAGTCGGGAGCCGCTTGGCCGAGACCCTGAAGGACGAACGTTCCCAAGCCCCCGGCCCCGATGAGCGCCGCTACCGTCGTGTTTCCAATCGCCTGCACTGCGGAGGTTCGAACGCCGGTCAGCACAACCGGCAACGCCAGTGGTATTTGGACCTTGATAAGCAACTGCCGGCGGCTCATCCCCATGCCGAAGCCGGCATCGATGACCCCCGAGGGGATTATCGAGAGGCTGGTGAATGTATTTCGTGTAATCGGAAGGAGCGAATATAGGGTAAGCGCGATGAGCGCCGGGGCCGTTCCGATGCCCTCAACGCCGAGCTGCCGCAAGAACGGCACCGTATCCGAGAAATACGCCAGCGGCGCAATCATGAGACCGAAGAGGGCCAGGCTCGGTATCGTTTGCACGAAATTGACAAACAAGAAGGCCGGTCTCTCCGACGCGCGGTTTTTGAAAGCGATGATCCCGAGCGTGACGCCGATTACCGAGCCTATAGTCACGGCAATACCTGAAAGCGTCAGGTGCCGGAGCGCCTCCGCGATAAAGCGCTCTTCGTTATTGACCAACTCTTGCATAATAGAAAGCTCGTTGACGAAGCCGCCGGCAGCCAAGAGCGCCGCGCCTCCGAAACCCGCGTAGGTCGTTATGGTTCCAAGAACTCGGTCTTGACCGAGATTTTGGCGCGCGAACACCAAAACGATATAGGCGGCCAGCGTGTTTAACCAGAAACCCGCGGCCAGCGAGGTGCGCGCGAACGGGTTTTCGCTAGAAGCGAGATCCGTCGCTGCGATTCCGGCAAATAGGAAGCCCAAGACGAAGAGCGCGTTTGCGAGGACCCCGGTCGCGGCGTTTCTTGCGGTATCATTCTTAACGAGCGGCACCACTATAACCAAACTCAGCCATAGTAAATAGAATAGAATGGCCCACGCGCCTATAGCACTCCATAGATTCAAGCTCTCGCCCGCGGCGAGCCTGTTCGGCCTATAGGTCACGAAAGCCGGGATAGAAATGGAGAACAGGCCAAGCGTAACGCCCGCGAGAACGACTCTATCAACACGAGATAATCGCAATGCCCGGCCCACTCCCCTGTCGGTACCTATTTCTTCAAAAAGCCTTCGGAATCAAGATAATCCTTGGCTACCGTCGCGGCATCCCGGCCTTCCACCGCTATCTTAGCGTTGAGCGCTTGCAGCGTGACCATGTTGAGGGATTCGAAGACCGGCTTTAATATATCCTCAATCTCGGGGTATTTCGTCATTATCTCGTTGCGCACGAGCGGCGCCGGCTCGTAGACCGGTTGGACACCCTTGGTGTCCTCTAAGACCAGCAACTCTAGGACGGCCAGCGCACCGTCGGTGCCGTAGGCCATCGCAAAGTTAACCCCGTCGGTGCCCTCGGCGGCCGCCTTCTCGGTCTGCGCGGTGTTTCCGCCCGCCAATATTACCAGCTGGTCTTTGGCCAGCTTGAACCCGTACTCTTTTTCAAACGCGGGCAGCGCGTCGGGTCTGCCGACAAACTCCTCCGAGCAAGCGAGTTTGACAAAGCCTTTGCGGTTGACGTATGCGGCAAAGTCCTCCATCGTCTTTATCTTTTCGGTCCCGGAGAGGTCTTTTCGGACCGCTATTGCCCATGTATTGTTCGCGGGAGCGGGATCAAGCCAGACCAGGCCGTTCTGTTCTTTATCGAGCGCCTTGACGGTATCGAACGCTTTGTCGGCGTTTCTCCATACGTTGGGGTCGGTGTCGTCGAAGAAGAAGCCCCCGTTGCCTGTGTATTCAGGGTAGATGTCTATTTCGTCGCTGATAATCGCTTTGCGGGTAAGGTCGGTCGGTCCGAACTCTACCTTGTCGACGACCTCGAAGCCGTTGGCTTCGAGCATCTCTATTATCATATTTCCAAGGAGGGCGCCCTCGGTGTCGATTTTCGACGCGACAATAACCGGCCCCTTCTTGTCGGAGGTTTGGCTTTGAGGTTGTCGGGATGCGCATCCGCTCATCATCGACGCGCCAACCAAAAGCGCGAGAATCAAAAGTGTTGCGACGCTGTTGATGAGATGTTTTTTCAACTTCGCCCCCTCTCTGTGCCATTGCCAACCATAATAGCGCTTGCCGGGCAAAAAGACAAAACACGCTTTAACTTTGCCCATTAGCGAATTACGGGAAACATCGAATCCGGTCTTACGTCGGGTTATCAGGAATTTTGTCCCCGACCCTCGCCCGGAAAAAAACCGCGGCGTTTAGACCGCGGTTTTAGCGTGAGCAGGTGGGCTGGTCCGTCAGTTACTGTAATGTGCGAAATCGAAGCTCGTTTAGAGCCTCGTCGCACAGGTGGAGAAATTTGGTCATTAACCACGTAGAAGGCAATTTATCAACGATCGGAAGAAAAACAGCTCGGTTTTCTTCTGCCTTGGACCTAAAACTCGGGTCGCTTAAGAATTTTTCGACAAGACGTTCCTTAGCATCTTCGACATCGACCAGCGAGATTATCGTGTCGACATCCCGCCGGTATGTCTCCAAATCCGACAGCGTACACGACATAGCCATACTACGTCCTCCTTATCGTCAGAGCCCCCTGCTTTTCACCCCCATTGCGCTATACCCCCGTGCTTCCGAAACCGTCCGCGCCCCGCAAGGTTTCATCGAGCGCTTCGACGGGCGCGAACTCGACCCGCTCGACTCTTTGTATTACCAACTGCGCTATTTTATCGCCTTTGGCGACGCTGAAAGGTGTGTCCTTGTCGGTGTTGATGAGGATGACCCCTATCTCTCCCCTGTATCGGCTGTCTATAAGACCGGGTGTGTTTACGATGCTTATGCCGTTCTTGATGGCGAGGCCGCTCCGAGGTTGTACGAAACCGGCGTAACCGTCGGGTATGGCCATAGCTATTCCTGACGGGATGAGCGCGCGCTCGCCGGGGGGTATCGTCTGGTCGATGCGGCTTCTCAGGTCACAGCCCGCATCGCCTTCGTGGGCATACTCCGGGACGGGCAACTCCTCGTCGAGCATCTTGATGTCGATTCGCAAGTGTCGAGCCTCCTTGGGTAGAAGTTTGTCCGCGTGTCTCACTTTAGATTATCGTAACAGAATCTCAACGCAAGCGTAAGCGATAAGTCGGTTTTCCGGCGTTGCATTAGCCGGCCTGTAAGGCGGCTATATAAGAATTCGAGATGAATAAAAGAAAAGAGCAAGAAACCACTTGACAGTAAATGTGTAATGCTTATAATAACTATAAGTGGACATGATATTACGATAAAGTATAGACTAGCCCTTATAGCTTATTACAGGCCGCAACACCTTCAAGCAACTATTAGAAACACTTAACAACGATATATCGCTAAGTTAACAATATTCAGTGCCGCTGGGTTTATTTTATTCGCGCGAGTGAATACGGGTAGGTATCATCCGCTTTGAAATAATTAGGGTAAATGCCCAGCGGTATTGAATCTAACCAAATTTAGTCGAGCCCGACGAGTCCCGGCACTATTCGCATGCGGCTTTCGCCACACGTACCATAAATCGTACCACAAATCATTCGATCTCGCGGATTGTCTATTAATAACTTAAATAGATTCAGGGATTTTCTGAGATTATTCCCGGTCGAAAGGAGGTGAAATATTTATGAAAGATGTTATTAAATCGATTTCAACGAAAAAGGAGGTGAAAAGTATGAAAAAAGCATTGGTTATAATGATGGCTTTGGCGTTGTTGTTCGCGATGGGCGGCATG
>Ga0208733_100057_pt1 | contig 58032 bp, 55 predicted proteins | sample SubbioR11Jul_8B1_FD_184816 | JGI IMG/M metagenome (GOLD analysis project Ga0208733, IMG submission 184816) | Serpentinite rock and fluid subsurface biosphere microbial communities from McLaughlin Reserve, California, USA - CR11Jul_8B1 (SPAdes) | ecosystem: Environmental > Terrestrial > Deep... | reverse complement strand
CTCGCCGAGGTTGCCGGTCAGGGGCGACTTAAACAGCGCCACCGCCTTGGAGGCCAGGGGGTAGAGGGGGTTGAGCGGACCCACCGCAATGATGATCGGGTTCTCCGGGCCCAGGGCGTCGGCACCGCTAGGGCATAGCTCGTGCAACAGCTCAATAGCGACCCCGGTCCCGCCAAGCCCGCGGGCAAATAGCTCCGGGCGCTCCTCGACCCAGGAGCGCTTCCTGGTCAGATCGACCCGCAACACCCGTGACAAAAACCTATCCATAGTCGATCTCCTCCAGCGCCAACACCCCGCGGGGACAGAAGTTCACGCAGAGACCGCATTGCGTGCAGATCAGCGGTTTGCTCTGCACAGCCTCCCAGCGCACCGCCCCAAACGGGCAGGCCGAGACACAGGCCCGGCAGCCGATGCAGCGGTCAAGCAGGACTCTCACTCCGGCCTTCCCGTTAGTGATAGCGTCTACCGGACAGGCAGCCAGACAGGGCGGATTGGGGCAGGCCCGGCACACTATCACCACGAAGCCCCGCTCCATGCCGCCATCAGATCGAACCGCAATCGCTGAGCTAGCACCCCCTCCCTCGCCTGCTCGACGAGCGCAGGCAAATACGCACAGGAGGCAATTTACGCACCGCTCAACATCCACTACTGCCAGGCGCTTGGCCACAACTCCTCCTCCACTCGGTATCTGTTGCTTGCTTAGCGACTCGATCGCAATTGAACCACCGTTACTCTGGGCTCGAGCTAACGCTGAGGCCGACAAATACTTAGTTAGGCCAGCCGCCCCCTGCCTAGCAGTATGGCTAGCGGCCCTTAAGTGAGAATCCAACACGGTGCTTGTGCAAAATCGAACGGCAAAATAGCCTCCCTGCCTACGCCATCGCTCAACGGGAGCCTTCCTACGGGCTTAGCGTAACTCCAAGCCGAAACTTTGTCAAACGTCAAAACGCCACCTACAGGGCTGTTCGCCCCGCTTAAGGAGTAGCTGGTGTCGCTACCTCAGCTAGCGATCCGAATGCGGCGAAACGCGGCCTCGAAGCTCCCGCCAAAAAGTAGTTACGCTAACTATAGAGCCTTATCAGAACCGATAAGCTTCACGCAACACTTGCCGAGGTTTTCGAGCAGGTGATAAGATGGCCCGTGTGTGAAATGTTCCACAGGACGGTATTTCGCCTCGTGTGAAAGGAGCAGATCATTAACCACGCCCTGATGATGTTTTTGGCCGCCGGCTTGATCGGCGCCCTAGCGCTGTTAGTGGGCGCCTTGCTTGGCCCCAAACGTGGTACCGCCGACAAGCTCGCGGCCTATGAATCAGGTATCCCCACCGAGAGCACGGCCCGTGAGCGCTTCCCGGTACACTTCTATCTGGTCGCCATGATCTTTATCCCCTTCGATATCGAAGTCGCCCTCCTTGTCCCGCTAGCAGTGAGGTTTAACGTTGATCCGCAGTTCCTGTTCTGGCAGGCACTGATTTTTATCGCCATTCTCAGCGTCGGCTACGTCTATATCCTCAAGCGCGGCGTACTCAACTGGAAGTGATATGGGCCTACGCGACCTGTTTGAAAAAGATGTGCAAGAGCTGGAAAATGAAGGCATCCTGTTCAGTACGCTGCGAAAGCTGGTTTCGTGGGGGCGGAGCAACAGCCTCTGGCCGGCCACCTTTGGACTAGCCTGTTGCGCCATTGAGATGATGCAATCGACCAACTCCCGCAACGACCTAGCTCGTTTCGGCTCCGAAGTGTTCCGGGCCAGCCCGCGCCAGGCTGACTTAATGATCGTCGCCGGGCGGTTAAGCAAGAAGATGGCGCCGGTGATGCGCCGCGTCTACGATCAGATGCCCGACCCCAAGTGGGTTATCTCGATGGGGGCCTGCGCCAGTTCGGGGGGCATGTTCAACAACTACGCTATTGTTCAGAACGTCGATTCAGTGGTGCCGGTCGATATTTTCGTACCGGGCTGTCCACCTCGCCCCGAAGCGCTGGTCTACGCCGTGATGCAGTTACAAAAGAAGGTACGGGGTGAGGTCTTCGACGACAAAGGGCTAGCCCTGCCGATGGTCGAGGGGTGGAAACGATGAGCGCCGTGGCGCTAATCCAGGCTCTAGGCAGCAAGCTCATCGATCAGCCGCAAGGCTATCCGGCGGTGGCGCTTAATCCAGCCCAACTCCCGGATGCCGCCAGGCTCGCCAAAGAACACGGTTTTATGATTATGGACGTGTTCGGTATCGACTGGCTGACCTACCCCGGTCATCGGGGGAAGCGCTTTACCGTGAGCTATAACCTTTATCACCTTGAGACCAACTCGCGGCTCTTCTTGCGGGTTGCCCTCAACGACGGTGAGACTGTCCCTTCGGTAACCGGCGTCTGGCCGGGGGCAAACTTTTTGGAGCGCGAAGTATACGACATGTTCGGCATCAAGTTCTCGGGGCACCCGGATCTGCGCAAGCTCCTAACCCCCGACGAGCTCGACGGCCACCCGCTCCGCAAGGATTTCCCGCTCGGTGAGACCCCCACGCTCTTTAACGAAGGGCGCTTCTTGGATCCGACGGCCTTCCGGGCTGGGTTAATCGGCAAGGACGTCGGCTTAACCGGCTTTAGGGGCGGTGCTCGCAAGGGGGTCAAGAGCCGTGACTAAGCTTAGAGTTGCCCCTGGCCCAGCCGGCGAAGCCGAGTTTGAAACCAAGCCGCTGCGCATCAACGTCGGCCCGCAACACCCCAGCACTCACGGCGTGTTGCGGCTGGTAGTTGATTTAGACGGCGAAGTGATCAAGCGTTTGTCACCGCATATCGGCTACCTCCACACCGGCTTCGAGAAGACTATGGAGCACCGCACCTATCAGCAGGGTGTCACCTACAGCAACCGCATGGACTACCTGCACGGCTTTGCTCACGACCTGGCCTATGTGCTGTCGGTCGAGAAGCTCTTAGATGCCAAGGTGCCCGAGCGCGCCCAGCGGATCCGCGTGATCCTAACGGAGCTTAACCGCATCGCCAGCCACCTGATGTTTTTCGGCACCGGCATCCTCGACATGGGAGCGCTGACGCCGTTCTTTTACACCATGCGCGAGCGCGAGAAGCTCCTCGATCTGTTCGAGCTGGTCTGCGGCGTGCGGATGAACTACGGCTACTTTCGGATCGGTGGCCTGGCTTATGACCTCCCTGAGGAGTTCATTCCGGCCACTCGCGCCTTTATCGCCGAGTTTCCTGCCATGCTTAAGCAGTATGCGGCACTATTTGCCAAGAACGACATCTTCTTGAGCCGCACGCGCGGGGTCGGCGTCATCTCCCAGGAGACGGCGCTGGCCTACAGCCTCACCGGCCCCAGCCTGCGGGCCAGCGGGGTGCCGCTCGATCACCGCAAGGCTAACCCCTACAGCGGCTATCAGGACTACGACTTTGCGGTGCCGAGTGCCAACAGCGGCGATGTCTATGCGCGCTTCATGGTGCGCTTTACGGAGATGACCGAAAGCCTCAAGATCGTCGAACAGGCGCTGGATCGGCTTACCCCCGGCCCTATTAACGACCCCAACCGGCGCATCTCGCTGCCGCCCCGCAGTGAGCTAGAGACCTCGATGGAGGCAGTTATCTTCCACTTCAAGCTGGTTACCGAAGGCTTCCACCCGCCGCGCAGCGAAGTCTACGTGCCGACTGAGTCGGCCCGCGGCGAGTTGGGTTACTATATTGTTTCCGATGGCGGGAGCATGCCTTATCGGGTTAAGGTCCGGGTACCCAGCCTGGCGAACCTGCAGGCGCTCGAGCCTGCCTGCTTAGACGGCCTCTTCGCCGATATGGTTATGAACATCGCCAGCCTCGATCCGGTGCTGGGGGATGTGGATAAATGAGCCGATCAATTCAGGCTATCAGCCAGTCAGTCTTTCAGCCGTTGACTGACAACCTGAGAGCCTGACAGCCTGAGCGCCTCTAAAGGACTTTCGATGACCGAACTACCTACCATCAAACCCTTTTTCGCTGACAAGCAGGCGCTGGTGCAGGAGATCCTGGGGCGTTATCCCGAGTACGGCCGCCGCAGCGCACTAATGCCTTTGCTGTGGGAGGTGCAACGTGCGGAGCGGCACATTAGTCTGGCGCGCCAGGCTGAGATAGCCGAAATCCTGGGACTGACTCTAACCGAGGTCAAGGCGGTGCTAAGCTTTTACTCGACCTACCACGAGCAGCCGGTTGGCCAGTACCACCTGCAAGTCTGCGCTACCCTCCCCTGTTCGCTGGCCGGCGCCGACGAGCTATACGACTTTTTAGTTGAGGAGTTGGGTATCGTAAACGGCGAAACCGACCGGGCTGGGCGCTTCAGCTTGCAGAAGGTTGAGTGCCTGGGCTCATGTACTACCGCGCCGGTCATACAGGTCAACGACACCTATTATGAACGAGTTACGCGCTCGCGCTGTAAACAGCTATTAGCGGCCTTGCGCCAGGGCGTGTTGCCCGAGCCTTGGCGTGAACGGGGCGGCGATAGTGAGGGGGCGGCAACATCTTCCAGCGGAGGCGACCTGTGAACGAGGCTGTCAAGGAGGGGATTAAGCCGATTACCAGCCGCCATGACCCGCGTTTTGAGGTCACTCTCTACCGGCACGTAGGGGTAGCAGGCTCTCATACCTTAGCGTTCTACCTCGCCCACGGCGGCTATCAAGCGGCTCAAAAAGCTCTGGCTATCAAGCCGGGGGAGGTCATCAGTGAAGTCAAGACCTCTGGGCTGCGCGGGCGCGGCGGGGCCGGCTTTCCTGCTGGCGTCAAGTGGTCGTTCATGCCGCCGGTTGATGGGCGACAGCGGTTTATTGTCTGCAACGCCGATGAGTCCGAACCCGGCAGCTGCAAGGATCGCTACCTGATGGAAGACGATCCGCACCAGCTGATCGAAGGGATGCTGATCGCCGGGTACGCTATCCAGGCCACCTTAGGGGTCATCTACCTGCGCGGCGAGTACTATCACGCCTACCAGCGGCTCCAGGCGGCCATTACCGAGGCCCGCCAGGCCGGTTATCTGGGGCAGAATGCGCTGGGGTCGGGGTTCCCATTCGACCTCATCCTCCATCGCGGGGCAGGCGCCTATATCTGCGGCGAAGAGACCGCCCTGATGAACTCTTTTGAAGGGCTGCGCGCCAACCCGCGCCTCAAGCCGCCGTTTCCGGCCCAGGCTGGCGTTTATGGGCTACCTACCACCATCAACAACGTCACCACCATAGCGAGTGTGGTACACATTATGGCTAAAGGCGCAGCATGGTTTGCGGCGATGGGCACCCCCGACTCCAGGGGGATCCACCATGTGCAGCTCTCGGGGCCGTTTAAACGCCCAGGCGTCTATGAAGTGCCGATGGGTATCAGCTACCGCGAGATCATTTTTGACCTAGGCGGCGGCCCCACCCTGCCGGTCAAGGCCTTTATCCCCGGCGGCACCAGCTGCCCCCTGTTCCCCTTTACCGACGAGTACCTAGACACGCCGATGGAGTACGCTGCGGTTGCCAAGCAGGGCTCGATGCTGGGCACCGGCGGGATTATTCTGATCCCGGAGGAGAAGTGTCTGGTAGACGCCATGTACAACGTGGTCCGCTTCTATGGGCACGAGTCGTGCGGCAAGTGCACCCCCTGCCGCGAGGGAATCGCTACCTGGCTCCCTAAGATGTACCAGAAGTTGCTAAAGGGCCTTGGCGAGCCGGGCGACCTTGAGCTGATGGAGAGCATGGTCACCAATATGCGCGGCACGGCCTTCTGCCCCCTGGCCGACGCCTGCGCCATGCCGGTACAGGCCAGCTTTAAGCACTTCAGGCACGAGTACGAGTACCTGATCACCCATAAGGAGCCGATGTATAAGCGCAATACCTGGTGGAATGATTGATCATGGCGCTTCGGATTGGAGTTTGGCAATTGGTTTTTGGTTATTGGTTTTTGGTGATTGGTTATGTCGTTAGTGATGAGTTGGTGAGTTAGAGCATGCAAGACTACCGTAAGCTGAAAGTCTGGCAAGAGGGGCACAGTTTGACGTTAGCGACGTATAGAACGACCGAGCAACTGCCTCGAGAAGAGCTGTACGGTTTAACGAGCCAAATGCGTCGGGCCGCAACGTCAATTCCTGCCAACATCGCTGAAGGATGCGGACGTGTTAGTAACGCTGAGCTGGCACGCTTTCTTACCATTGCTTCAGGGTCTGCTTTTGAGCTGGATTATTATCTGCTGCTTGCCCGCGATCTTGGCATGCTCAACGGGGAATCGTATCAAACGTTACATCAGCAAGTCAGCAAAGTGCGGCGTATGCTCAACGCCTTCTTGCAAACGCTTAAAGACCAAAAACCAAGAACTAACAACCAAGGAGTTTTATGAAGGTCACAGTCAACGACATCGAACTCGACCTCAAGCCCGGCACCAGTGTTATCGATGCAATATTTGCGGCAGGCTACGACGTGCCGTATTTCTGCTCGCAGGAATATATGTCCCCGATCGGGGCCTGTCGGATGTGTCTGGCACGCATTGGCACTCCGCGCAAAAATCCCGACGGCACGTGGGTAATCGAAGAGGCGACCGGCCAGCCCAAGCTCTTCCATTTTCCCAATCTGGTGGCTACCTGCACGGCTGCCATTGCCGAGGGAATGGTGATCGACACCCTCTCCAAGGAGGTCAGGCAGGCTCAGTCCGGGATGATGGAGTTCACGCTCATCAACCATCCCCTCGATTGTCCGGTCTGCGATAAGGGCGGCGCCTGTGAGCTACAAGACCGCGCTTATGAGTACGGTGAGGGGCTCAGCCGCTTCCAGTTCGACAAGCGTCATCAGGAGAAGCATCACACCTTAAGCCCGCTGATTACCTTAGATCGCGAGCGCTGCATCCACTGCAAGCGCTGTGTGCGCTACTTCGAGGAGATCCCCGGCGATGAGGTCTTGGACTTTATCGAGCGCGGCGGCCACACCTACATCGGCACCATGGAAGCGGGGCTGCCCAGCAACTTTAGCGGCAACATTGCCGATATCTGTCCGGTAGGGGCGCTGCTGGACACCACCAGCCGCTTTCGGGGACGCAACTGGGAGTACCGCCATACCCGCACCACCTGCCTCGACTGCCCGGTCGGCTGCGCCACTGTGGTGGACAGCCGCACGGGTCGTCTCGAGCGGATCAAGGCGGCACTCAACCCCGAGGTCAACAATATTTGGCTCTGCGACGGTGGGCGCTTCGGGCACGAGTATGCCGACCATCCAGAGCGCCTGCGCACCCCCTTAATCCGCGAGCACGGGCGGCTGGTGCCTACCACCTGGCAGAACGCCGCCAACTATATTGCACGTGAGCTTAAGCGGCTAGGCGAAAAAGAGATAGCTATCGCCTTGCGCGCCGACGCTACGCTGGAAGAAGGTATAGCGGCCAAGGCGCTAGCCGAGCACCTCAAGACCGGGCAGCTCGACCACAGCCCGCGTCCGGCTGGTTCGGTGGTACCAACCGGAGTCAGAGCCACTCTGTCTGACATCGCCACCGCCGACGCCATCCTCGTTATCGGCGATATTACCGAGGAGGCGCCGATCCTTGACCTGCGCGTCAAGGAGGCCCTAAAGGGGGTAGCCCCGCCCGAGCTGCTGCCGCACGGCGTACCGATCGCTGACTTACGCCTCACGGAGCGGATGCCGCGCCGCCGCAGCATCCTGACGGTGGCCGCCCCCTACCGGGTGGACCTGATGAAGCATGCCGGTCAGCGCCTGGTCTACCCCGCCGGCCAGGAAGCCGCGCTGTTGCGCGGGCTCACCGCCCTCGCTGAAGGAGGCGAGGCGGCGGTTACCGGACTGGAGACTGCCGACCTCACCGCCCTGGCCACGCGCCTTATGGGGGCCAAGAACGCCGTGATTATCTATGGCGGCTTCGTGCTGGCCTCCCACGCCGCCACCGAAGCCGCTCAGGCGTTGGCCAAGGCGACCGGCGCCAAGCTGTTAGCGGTGGGCCCGATGGCCAACAGCTACGGCTTGCAGCAGCTCGGCGTGCTGCCCAGCCATGCCCGCTACCGCTACCAGGAGATGCCTACTAGCGCCAAGGCGCTCATCGTTAGCGGCCTCAACCCGGCCCAGGACCGCACTGTAGCGCAGCAGCTCAGCCATCTGGCGCTGCTGGTAGTCCACGACAGCTTCCTAACCGAAACGGCGGAGCTAGCCCAGGTGGTGCTGCCCGCCAAAACCGGTTACGAAAAAGAGGGCTCGGTAGTCAACCTCGAAGGCCGCCTGCTGCCAGTCGCCGCAGTACCGCTGTTAAGCGGCACCAGCGAAGACTTCACCGGCGTGGTCAGGTGGCTCGGCGAAGCGTTAGGCCATGCGTTCGAAGGGCGTAGCGCCCAGCACCAATTGCGGCGCCTGTTCGGCGTTGACCCCGCCGAGCTTGAACCGACCGGGCGTGTGCTTCAGGGGCCAGCCAAGAGCATCCCCCGCATCCCGGCCACGGAGACCCCGGCTTACGGTAATCTCTTACTGGTGCCAAGCATGTCCCGCATCGAACAACTAGACCGTAACCCTCATCTACGGGCAGCCCTGGGTGCCGCTGCGCTGCGCGTCAACCCCGGTGATGCGAACCTCATGGGGCTTACCACCGGCGATGAGGTGACGCTGACGTTGCAGGGCACTCTCCGCCGCGCCACCGTCGTTATTACCGACGCCACACCGCCGGGGTTAATGCTCCTCCCGGCCCTGATCGATCAGCCGGTGGGCCTAGTGAGGCTCGAGCCAACCGCCATCTTACGCAACTTAGCTCCGGTAGGTGCTTGATGGGCGATCCGCTGCTGGTAACGTTCTTTAAGGCCTTGGTCTTGTGCCTGGTGCTGCTCGGTTCATTTGCCTACATGACGCTGATTGAGCGGCGCCTCCTGGGGCGGATGCAGCACCGTTTCGGCCCCAACCGCGTGGGGCCGTTCGGCCTGCTGCAACCCATTGCTGACGCCATCAAGTCGCTCTTTAAAGAGGACATCGTAGTGAGCGCTGCTGATAGGTTTATCTTTTATCTGGCGCCGTTTATCAGCATCACCTTCGCGCTGACCGCCTTCGGCGCCATTCCAGCCGGTCCTGAAGGAAGCCTATTCGGTTTCAACCCCTGGATCATGGATCTCGATATCGGCCTGCTGTTTATCCTGGCCGCTACCAGTTTGGGGATCTACGGCACCTTTTTAGCCGGCTGGGCCAGCAATAGCAAGTACTCGCTGTTAGGCAGCCTGCGCAGCTCGGCCCAACTGATTAGCTATGAGTTGGGCTTAGGGCTGTCGGTGTTGGGGGTGATTATGATTACCGGCACCCTCAATCTGCGCGAGATCGTCGATTGGCAGGCACAGCACTGGGTGCTTATCATCCTGCAGCCAGTAGCCTTCGTAACCTTTTTAATCTCTGCGGTCGCCGAGGTCAACCGCACCCCCTTCGACCTCCCAGAGGCCGAGCAGGAGATCGTGGCCGGCTATCTAACCGAGTACTCCTCGATCAAGTGGGCGCTGTTTCAGATGGCTGAGTACGTCAACATGATGACCGCGGCTGCGTTTATGAGCACGCTCTTTTTGGGCGGCTGGCGCGGCCCGGCTTTCTTAGACGCCATTGTCCCCGGTATCTCCGAGTGGCCCATTATCTGGCTGGTACTCAAGATGGCCATCTTTATGTTCCTGTTCATCTGGCTACGCGCCACCTTGCCACGGCTGCGCTACGACCAGCTGATGCGCCTGGGTTGGATCTGGATCTTTGAACTGGCTTTGCTCAGCCTGATCATAACCGGGGCGGTGATCGCCTTTGTCATCTGAAGATTCAAGGTTTAAGATTCAAGGTTTAAGATTCAAGGTTTAGAGCCGGGTACGGATGATGAAAATAGAAACCTTTGAGGATATGGAAGTTTGGCAGAGAGCCAGAGAGCTTGTGAGAGACATTTATAGCGTTTCCAACCAAGGGCATTTTGCTCAGGACTGGACCTTGCGCGACCAAATCAGGCGTGCCACGATCTCCATCATGTCGAACGTTGCGGAGGGATTCGAGCGCTCGGGAAACAGGGAGTTCATTCGATTCTTGTATATCTCCAAGGCATCGGCTGCGGAGGCCCGTTCCCAACTCTACATCGCTTTCGATCTCGACTACCTGGATGAAGCCGCCTTCCTGGCGCTCAAAGAGAAGCTTTCCTCGATCTCACGTCAGCTTGCTGGCTTCATCAAATACCTCGAACAGCATTCCCGGAGTACTTCATGACCATCTTGAATCTTCAGCCTTCAATTTTTAATTCCTCCTTAGGAGGTTTACCATGAGCTTGCTTGATCTTGCTAAAGGGATGGGCGTCACGCTCGGACACCTGTTCAAGAAACCTGTCACCGTGAGCTACCCCGAAGAGCTGGTAGAGATCAAGCCGCGCTTTCGGGGGCGCCATCACCTGCTGCGCCACCCCGACACCGGCCTGGAAAAGTGTATCGGTTGCAGCCTGTGTGCAGCCGCCTGTCCTGCCTACGCCATCTACGTGGAAGCCGCTGAGAACGACCCTGCTAACCCCGTATCGCCCGGCGAGCGCTACGCCAGCATCTATGAGATCAACATGCTGCGCTGCATCTTCTGCGGCTTCTGCGAGGAGGCTTGCCCTACTGGTGCCATCGTACTGGGCCACGAGTTTGAGCTAGCCGACTTCCGTTATGAAGACTTCGTTTACGGCAAAGAGGAGATGCTCGTCGGCGTCAAAGGGTCGAAGTGGCAACGCCGCGAGGCCGCCAGGAAGAATACCGAGGTTAAGCTCGGCTTCAAGGCCGGCCCCCGCCCGGAGCTCGAGGGGGTAGATTACTGATGGGCCTATCCCTTACCTCTCACCTCTCCCGGAGGGCTCGGTTATGGTGACCTTCATCTTCCTCGCTACCGTCATGATCATCGGGGCGATAGGGGTTGTGACCCTCCGGCAACCGGTCCACGCTGCCCTTTCGCTGGTGGGCACTATAATCATCTTGGCAGTAATCTATGTCACGTTGCAGGCTCACTTTCTGGCCGCGGCACAGGTGATCGTCTATGCCGGCGCCATCATGGTGCTGTTTTTGTTCGTAATCATGCTCCTCAATGTTGAAGGTGAAGGGCAGGCGGACAAGTTCCGCTGGCTGCGCCCTGCGGTCTACGTCACGGCGGCAGTCGCCGCAGCCGCCCTGGTAGTCACGGCATTCATGAACCCGCGCCCGCTCCCGGCGGCCGAAGTTGTTGATGCAGCGCTGTCTGGTGGTGGCGCGGCCCAGATCGGCGAGGTGCTGTTCGAGCGGTTCGTGTTGGCTTTTCAGCTGGTAGCGGTGTTGCTGCTGACCAGCATCGTCGGCGTGGTCAGCCTGGTCCAGCGCAAAGTCGAACGGGCCGACATAGCGGCGAGTCATAGCAAGGAGACTGGCCGTGAATGATTGTATGTTTGTAGGCCATGCTCAGGAGGCACCCGGTGGTAGCGACTGAGTACTTCATAGCTTTGAGCGCCATCATCTTTATGATCGGCGCAGTCGGGGTGCTGACCCGGCGCAGCGCCATCATGATCTTTTTGTCGGTTGAGCTAATGCTCAATGCTGCTAATCTGGCTCTGGTGGCCTTTGCACTGCAATGGGCCGAGGCCGGCATGATAACCGCCCTATCAGGGCAAACTGCGGTCTTAATCATCATGGCTATCGCCGCTGCCGAAGTAGCGATCGGCCTAGCCATCCTGGTGGCCATCTTCCGCTATCGCCATAGCAGCGAGGTGGATAATCTATCCGAGGTGCGGCTATGAACTATCCCGTCTGGACAGCCTTAGCCCTCCTGCTTGGCGGCCTAGCTCTTGTCAACGTCTTCCGCCACAACGGCCGCGCTACCGTTGAGGTGCTAAGCAGGATGAAACAGTGACGCCGCTTAGCTACGCCTGGCTGATCCCGCTGCTGCCGGCCTTAGCCTTTGCCATCAATATCCTGTTTGGTTACCGGCTAGGCAAACGCGCCGCCTGGCTCAGCGTGGCGCTGCTGACCCTGGCTACCCTGCTAGCGGTAGCGCTGCTAGTCCAGGTACAACAAGCGGCGCCGGTCTGGGATAGTGCTGGGCTGGTGCGTATGGCCGAGGTCGAAGGGCGGATAGCGACGCTACAGGGGCAGGTTGAGGCAGCAGCGAGGATGGAGCTAGCGGCACTAGAGGCTGAGCTAGCGGCCTTAGCAGGGGCGGTGCTAGTGCGCGAGGCGGCGCCCGGCTTCCCCTTTGTCAGCGAGCTGGCCTGGCTCAGTATCGGGGGGCAGGAGGGGATCCCGTTTGGCTTCCTGCTCGACCCGTTAGCGGCCCTGCTGGTGCTGATGGTAGCGCTGGTCTCGCTGCTGATCCACCTCTTCTCGATCGGCTACATGGCAGATGAGACCCGCTTCCCGACCTTCTTTGCCTACTTAAGCCTGTTCAGCGCCGCCATGCTGGCCATGGTGATGAGCCGCAACCTGTTCCATATCCTGCTCTTCTGGGAGCTGATGGGGGTGATGAGCTACCTCCTGATCGGCTTCTACTATAAGAAGATCGCTGCTCAGCAGGCAATGAAGAAGGCTTTCCTGGTCACTAAGATCGCCGATCTGGGGCTGCTAATTGGCATCTTCTGGCTCTATCGCCACTTCGGCACGCTCGACCTGGTGCGCTTAACTGAGCTAGCGCCGAGCCTGCTGGCGGGGGCTAGCGGGGTAGCGACCGCCATCGGGCTGCTGTTGTTCGTGGGGGCCATGGGCAAGTCGGCGCAGTTCCCGCTGCACGTCTGGCTCCTTGACGCCATGGAAGGCCCCACACCGGTCTCGGCCATGATCCACGCCGCCACCATGGTCGCGGCCGGGGTCTATCTGATCGCTCGAGCCACCCCGATCCTGGTGATGGGTGAGGCGCTGCCGGTGATCGCCTGGGTAGGCGGCCTGACGGCGCTGCTAGCGGCCATACTGGCTTTAGCCTTTGCCGATGTTAAGAAGATCCTGGCCTGGTCGACGGCCTCGCAGCTGGGGCTGATGTTTGTGGGCCTGGGGGTGTTTGGTTGGGCGGCAGCGATCTTCCACTTAGTGACCCATGCCTTTTTCAAGGCGCTGCTGTTCCTCGCCTCAGGCTCGATGATCCATGGCTCCGGCACCCAGGATATCTTCGAGATGGATCGCTTAAAGCGGGCCATGCCGGCTACCCGGGCCACCTTTATCATCGGCGCGCTGTCGCTGATTGGCATCGTGCCGTTTGCCGGTTTCTGGAGCAAGGACAAGATCCTGCTGGCCTTAAAAGACGCCCTGGGCACCGGCTACGGCTTTGAGCTGCTATTGGTGCTGGCCTATCTGGCGGTCTTCTTCACCGCGCTCTACACCACCCGGCTCTATCTGCTGGCCTTTGAGCAGCCTAGCCGCCCCTCGCCCTGGCGGGCGGCAGCCTGGCATCAGGGCGGGCTGGCCGCGTTAAACCTGAGCGCTAAGGAGGTCGAGCGCGACCAGAAGTTCAACCACTCCCACCCCCACCCGCCGCACGAGTCCGGCTGGCAGATGCTGACCCCGCTCTGGCTGCTGGCAATCGGAGCGACGGTGCTGGGGCTGTTGGGCAGCCCGCTGTTGGGCAACCCCCTGCAAACCTTTGTCTACTACGGCGACAAGCCCTATCTGGCGCCGCTCAGCAAGCAGTGGCTGGGCTTTGTGCTGGGGACGGTCGTGGCCCTGGCCGGGGTCACGGTGGCCTGGCTGCTCTACGGTACCCAGAGGCTAGCGCTGCGGGCGCCTGAGCCGCTGACCCGGCTCTTGCAGCAGCGGCTCTATCTCGATCAGCTCTACTATCGGCTGCTGGCTGACCCGGCTACCCGCCTGGCTCAGCCGCTGGCCTGGTTTGATCTTAAGGTGCTCGACCGCCATGTCGATCTGCTAGTGCAAGTCGCCGGCACGCGGCTGGCTCAGCCCCTCGCCTGGTTTGATCTCAAGGTGCTTGATGGGTTCATCGATCTGTTAGCGCACGCTGTTGCCGTCTTGGGTGCGGCGCTGCGCCGGTTGCAGACCGGGAGGCTCGAGCACTATGCCTGGACCATCGCTGCCGCAGCGCTGGTGCTGATGGTGACACTCAGCTTAGGAGGTAGTTGGTGATAACCATACTGATAGCTCTGCCGCTGCTGGCCGCCGGGGTCAGCACCTTATTCCGCGACGAGCGCGCCAGCAAGTGGCTAGCTCTCGTGGTGTCGGGGCTAACTACGCTCATTAGCCTCGGCCTGTGGCTGGGCTACGATCTCGATCGCGGCGGCTTTCAGTACCTGTACCAGGCGACCTGGATCCCTGGCGTGGGAGTTAGCTACCTGGTGGGGCTAGACGGGCTGAGTCTGCCGTTTGTCTTTTTGACTGCGCTCTTGACGTTACTGGCGGTGATGACCGAGTGGAAGCGCGATAGCAGGGCGTTCTTTGCGCTCTTTTTGCTGCTGCAAGCGGCGCTTACCGGTGCCTTTGCTGCCCTGGACCTGATCCTTTTCTTCTTTGCTTTTGAGCTGGTGCTGATTCCGATGTTCTTTATTATCGGGATCTGGGGTTACGAGGAGCGCCGCTACGCCGCCATCAAGTTCCTGCTCTACTCGCTGGTCGGCTCGGTCTTGCTGTTAGCGGCGATTCTGGCTACCGCCTCCTGGCTGGCCGCAGCGGCGGGCGGCCCCATCAGCTTCGACCTGCGGGTATTGATGGAACGCGCACCGCTCCTGGCCGCTGCCCCCACATTTGCGCTGCTCGCCTGCCTCGGGTTTCTGGCCGCCTTCTTGATCAAACTGCCGGCCTGGCCGTTTCATACCTGGTTGCCGCACGCCCACACCCAGGCCCCTACCGCCGGCTCGATGCTCTTAGCCGGGGTGCTCTTGAAGCTGGGCGGCTACGGTATAATCCGCTTTAACCTGACCCTTTTCCCAGATGCCATGCTAACGCTGCAGCCGCTGTTGGCTACCCTGGCAGTGGTGGGCATACTTTACGGCGGCTACGTGGCGCTTGGTCAAACCGACCTAAAGCGCTTAATCGCTTACTCGTCGGTCAACCACATGGGCTTTGTGCTCTTGGGTGTCGCCTCGCTCACGGCCCTGGGGCTACACGGCGCGGTCTACCAGATGATCGCCCACGGGGTCATCACCGGGCTCTTGTTCATGCTGGTGGGGATGCTCTCGACGCGCACCCACACCCGCGCTATCGCCGCCATGAAGGGCGTTTATACCGCCATGCCGGTCTTGGGCGGACTGCTCTGGCTAGCGATGCTGGGCGGCGCGGGAGCGCCGGGGATGGCCGGCTTTATCGGCGAGGTGGTCTCCCTGATGGGGGCCTTTGCTAACCCGGCTACCGCTGTCTTTGCAGTTTTTGCAGTGCTCGGTGTCTTGGTAAACGGCGGCTTGATGTTCTGGACGATGCAGCGGGTGCTGCAGGGCGAGCCAGGCTCGGAGACGCCCAGGGATGACTTGAGCGGGCTCGAGCTGGCCGCTGCTGTGCCGCTGGTTTTCCTGGCCATCTTGTGGGGGCTCTGGCCGCCGAGCCTCTCGCCGTACATCGATTCCGCCGTGCAGCCGATCTTGGCGGCCTTTGAGGCAACAGTTAGGGTAGTGCTGCCTTGATCTTGACCCTGCTCGCTCTGCTGACGCTGCTCGTCGGCGGCAGCGCGCTGCTCTTGTTCGCCAACGCGCTACAAAAGCGCCCCGTGGTAGCTGCGGCCATAGCTCTGGGCAGCTCGCTCTTGGCGCTGATGTTCTTTGCTGCCGCTTTTGACCAGGAGGCGACGCTGTTAGGCATGATCCACACCGGCGGCCTGACCAGTCTGGGCGGTAGTATCCTTTCGCTGATCGCCGCCTTGGTCGCGCTCGGGGCGCTAGCTAACCCCGGCAAATACCGCGCCGGGGTGGGCGAGTTTTACGCCTTTATCCTCTATACCGCCCTGGGCGGCGCGCTGATGGTCGGCGCTAATAATCTGCTCCTGCTGTTCCTCGGGCTCGAGCTGGTTAGCTACAGCACCTATGTGCTGGTCGGCTACTACCGTGATGACCGCTACAGCACCGAAGCCGCCAGCAAGTATTTCACCCTGGGCGCTGTGTCGAGCGCTTTCTTGCTGTATGGCATCAGCCTGCTCTTTGGTGCCGGAGGTAGCCTGTACTACGACGAAATAGCCGCCGCGCTGGCCGCCGCGCCGGCCCACGCGCTGCTCTACCCCGGCCTGGCGCTGCTGTTAGTCGGTTTTGGCTTCAAGCTGGCGCTGGTCCCTTTTCATGCCTGGACCCCGGACGCCTATCAAGGCGCGCCGACCATGGTGGCCGCACTTGTGTCGGTCGGACCCAAGGCGGCGGCGGTGATCGCCTTGGGCAACCTGCTGCTAACCGCCTTCAGCGCTGAAGAAGTGGGCTTTATCTGGCAGCAAGTCCTGGTCGTCCTGGCGGTGCTAACCATGACCATAGGCAACCTCCAGGCTCTGGGTCAGACCAATATCAAGCGCCTGCTCGGCTACTCTTCGGTGGCGCAGCTGGGCTTTGTCGCAGTCGGGCTGGCTACCGGTACGCTACAGGGCTTTCAGGCGGTGATTTTCTATGCGCTCGGCTACGCCTTTACCAACATCGGTGCCTTTACTGCGGTGGCGGTGCTGCGCGACGCCGGCGTAGGCGATGAGCTTGACCATTATGCCGGCCTGGCGAAGCGCCAGCCGGTAGTAGCGCTGCTGTTTACGCTCTTTTTGCTCAGTCTAGCCGGGGTGCCGCTGCTAGTCGGCTTTGCCGGCAAGCTGTTTGTCTTTCAGAGCGCCATGCAAGCCGGCCTCATCGCCCTGGCGGTGATCGCGCTGCTCAATACGGTGCTGGCTTTTTTCTACTACTTCCGAGTGATCGTTGCTATGTGGCTCTCGCCTGCTACCGCGTCGGCTTCGCCGCTGGCGGTTAATGCTGTGGCCGTGACCGCGCTAGCGGTCAGTGCGCTCTTGGTGGTAGCCTTAGGCATCCTCCCCGCTCCTGCCCTGGAGCTAATCGCCCAGGCCCTCGAGGCCGCCCCGGTGGGGCTTATGGTCGGGCGCTAGGGCGTAGCCGCCAACCAGTGATAGCCAAACGGCGCCAGTCTGAGCGACGTAGCGTCGTGCTTTAAGGGCTGCCCCAGCAGGTCGTTGGCCCCTAGCGCTGCCGGGACCGTCACGCGCACGGACTCGCCGGAGAGGTTAGCCAGCATTAGCAGCCGCTGCTCGCCAAGTTGACCCGAGCGGAGCGAGAGTGATTGTTGACGGGTGTAAGCCAGCACCCGCCGGTCACCGACATCGACGAACGCCAGGGCGCCGCGCGACAGCGCCAGGTATTTGCGGCGGGTCAGCAGCAGCCGTTGCAGCGGGTAATAGACCTGCGAGGCAAGGCTCTGCGGGTCGGCCAGCTCTTGCTCAACCGCCTCCCAAGCCATGGGGCCGCGCACCAGATAGCGCGAATCGCGGTAGCCGGTCTTGGCCACCATAGCATGATAGAAGGCCTCATCGTTCTCCTTGGCTACCTCGTCGCCGTAGTAGAGGATCGGCGTGCCGGTGATGGTCAGGAGGAGGTGGTTAAGGAGCAGGATCTTGCGCGGATCGCGCTCGAGCAAGCTGGCTAAGCGTGCCGAGATCCCCTCGCCCAGCCGAAAGTCCCACAGCGGATCGCGACAGTAGGCCTGATGGATTAGCGCGCGCTCTGCTGGCGTCACCATCTCCAGCGTCAGCTCGTCGTGGCAGCGCAAGAAGGTAAACCACTGGCAGCTTTCAGGCAGCTCCGGCGTGAAGGAAGGCTGTAGCGTGTCGATGATCGCCTGGCCGCCGGCCTCGGCCAGAGCCCGATACAGGCGCGGCATCAGCGGGAAGTGATAGGCGGCTTGACACTCGTCGCCATCGCCGAAGTACTTGGCGACTTCCAGGGGGGGCTGATTGGCTTCGGCCAGCAGGATGCCGCCGGGGCGGAAGTAGTCCATCGCCGCCCTGAAGATTTTGATGATGACATGGGTCTTGGGGAGGTTTTCGCAGTTGGTCCCGGCCTCCTTCCAGAGGTACGGGATGGCATCGGCGCGAAAACCGTCGACGCCCTGAGCCAGCCAGTCGAGCAGCACGAAGGTCATCTCACTGAGCACCGCCGGGTTGCGGTAGTTGAGGTCGGGCTGAATGTCAAAGAAGCGGTGGAAATAGTACTGCGTGCCGTACCTGGTCCAGTTAGAGTCCATCATCCCCTTGAAGATGATGCGCGCCTCGCGATACAGCTCCGGCGTGTCGCTCCAGATGTAGTAGTCCCGATAAGGGGAAGAGAGGTCGTCTTTACCGGCCTGAAACCAGGGGTGCTCGATGGAGGAGTGGTTCAGGGTGATGTCGAAGATCACCGCCATGCCGCGGGCGTGCGCCTCGGCCAGAAAGTCCGCAAAGACCGCGTTGGGGTCGCTAGGGCCGGCAGTTAGGTCGGCGCGGACCCGGCGGAAGTCGCGGATGTCAAAACCGGCATCCTTCATCGGTGAGTCGAGGACGGGCAACAGCCACAGGCAGCTCACCCCGAGCGCTTGCAGGTAGTCTAGTTTCCCGGTTAGCCCCTCGAAGCTGCCGGCAAACAGATCCACATACAGCGAGTAGACGACGGCGTCCTTGTACCACTCCGCGGGGAGCGGTGAAAGGGCGTAGCGGGCTTTATACGCTTCCAGCTTGGCGATAAAAGCCGCTAGCTCGGCCTGATGCTCGCCATCATAAAGGGTCTGCCAGAGTTGGCGGATGCGGGAGAGTTCTGTGGCCATGCGCCCATTGTGACACGTTCTAAATATCACCCGCCATAGGCGCGCTTAGTCATTCCATAGATGGCGAGCCCCCAGCGCATCCCTTCTCTTGAAGCGCTCTGTATGCTACAATGTAATTACAGGAGGAGCGCGCTATGCAACCGGTCATTCGCTCTCGTGTTATACGTATCGGAAACTCCCGCGGCATTCGCATTCCCAAAGTCTGGCTAGAACAGCTGGGTCTCAACGATGAGGTTGAGATGGCAGTCCGGCAGGATGGCCTCCTCATCCGCCGTCCCAGCAAGCCTCGCCAAGGCTGGGCCGACGCCTTTCAAGTCATGGGCGCCCACAAGGACGACCGGTTTCTGGATCAGCCCGTCGCCAACCGTTGGGACTCCGAGGAATGGGAGTGGTAGTCCGCCGCTTCGATGTCTTCCTGGTCGCCCTTGATCCTACCATCGGCCACGAGATCAAGAAGACTAGGCCCTGTACCGTCATCTCGCCTGACGAGATGAACGAACATATCTCAACCGTGATCGTCGCTCCTATGACAACCAAGGGGCGCACCTACCCCACCAGGATCCCTTGTCGATTCAAGAGGAAGTCGGGCCTGGTCGTCCTAGATCAGATCCGCACAGTCGACAAGGTCCGGCTGGCTCAGAAGCTCGGGAGCCTCGTCCCCGAGACTCAGAAGCAGATCCTCTCGGCACTTTCAGAAATGTTTGCGGAATAGGGCCGCCTAACAACCCGCCGGAGTCGACCTGGCCAGCCCGGAGTTGGGATTTCATGCCAAACTAGCCTTGGGCTTGTTAGACAGTCAGCTCGAGGCCAGTACGCGGCCTTCAACCCGATTCGTGAAGTAGAGGCTGCGAGGGCCCAGCCTGCAGGCTCGGTCGCTGACTCGAACTGTTCCGGGCCCGGCTATCAACCAGGCCCGGAGAAGTGCTAGGCGGTGTACGACCGCGAGGTAGTCGTGCCGCCGCGCCCGGTCCAGTTGGTGTGGAAAAACTCGCCGCGCGGCCTATCCACGCGCTCGTAGGTGTGCGCGCCGAAGTAGTCGCGCTGAGCTTGCAGCAAATTGGCGGGCAAGCGGGCCGTGCGGTAGCCGTCGTAAAAAGCCAGCGCAGCCATCAGAGTCGGCACCGGGATGCCGAGTTGGACGGCGGTGGCGATGATCCGCCGCCAGGCCGCCTGGGCCATCTCTACCGCCTCCTTGAAGAAGGGGTCGAGCAGCAGGTTGACCAGGCCCGGATCGCGCTCATAGGCGGCCTTGATGTCGCCCAAGAAGCGCGAGCGGATGATGCAGCCGCCCCGCCACATCAGCGCGATGCCGCCGTAGTTGAGGTTCCAGCCGTACTCGGCAGCAGCGGCGCGCAGCAGCATGTAGCCCTGGGTGTAAGAGACGATCTTGGCGGCATAGAGGGCGTCCTCGAGGTCGCGCACCAAGGCATCCTGGTCGCCCTTAAAGGTAGCGTTGGGACCTTTGAGTACCTCAGAGGCCTGCACCCGCTCATCTTTCAGGGCCGACAAGAAGCGGGCTAACACCGCTTCGGTAATGAGGGTCAATGGCACGCCTTGCTCAATGGCCGAGATGGCGGTCCACTTGCCGGTCCCCTTCTGTCCAGCGCTGTCTAAGATCACGTCGAGGGGGTAGACACCGTCTTCTTGGTAGCCCAGGATGTCGCGGGTGATCTCGATTAGGTATGAGTCAAGCTTACTATCGTTCCAGCGGGCGAAGATTTCATGCATGGCGGGGTTATCGAGACCCAGGCCATCTCGCATCAGGTGGTAGCACTCGGCAATTAGCTGCATGTCGCCGTACTCGATGCCGTTGTGGACCATCTTAACGTAGTGCCCGGCGCCGTTCTCGCCCACCCAGTCACAGCAGGGCTCGCCCTGGGGGGTTTTGGCGGCAATGGCCTGGAAGATCTCCTTAACGTGCGGCCAGGCTGCCTGTGAGCCGCCCGGCATAATCGAAGGGCCGCGCCGCGCCCCCTCTTCACCGCCGGAGACGCCGGTGCCGATAAACCAGAGCCCTTTAGACTCAACGTAGGCGGTGCGCCGGATGGTGTCCTGGTAGTTGGAGTTGCCGCCGTCGATGATAATGTCACCCGGCTCTAACAGCGGGATCAGGCTGTCGATCAGATCATCGACCGGCTTACCGGCCTTGACCAGCAGCATCACCCGCCGAGGGCGCTTGATGGTCGCCACTAGCTCCTTGAGCGAGTGCGCGCCGATGATGCTCATCCCTTTAGCGCTGCCGCCGATAAAATCATCGACCACCGAGGTGGTGCGGTTGTAGACCGCTACCGTGTAGCCGTGGTCGGCCATGTTCATGACCAGGTTTTGGCCCATCACGGCCAGGCCGATCAGGGCGATATCTGCTTGAGCCATACTGTTACCTCGTTTCTCAGTTTCTCAACTTAGCGTTGAACGCGGGCCGAACCGCCTTGGGCCAGGGACCGGACCTGTTCGACAGTGGCCATGGTGGTATCGCCGGGGAAGGTGGTCAGCAGCGCGCCATGCGCCCAGCCGAGATTGACGGCCTCTTGCTCGCTTTCGCCCTTCAGCAGGCCGTAGAACAGCCCGGCGGCAAAGCCGTCGCCGCCACCGATGCGGTCATATACGTCAAGTTCGGAGGTAGGCGCCTGGTAGGTCTGACCGTTGATCCAGGCTACCGCACTCCAGCTATGGCGGTTAGCCGAATGCGTCTCGCGCAGAGTAGTAGCTACCACCTTAACGTGTGGGTAGAGGGCAGTAACCTGGCCGATCATGCCGAAGAAGGCTTCGGGGTCGAGCTTGGACTTGGCGGTAACCGCCGGGCCGGGGATGCCCAGGCCCATTTGCAGATCTTCCTCGTTGCCGACTAGCACGTCGACGTGCGCAACGATGCGCTTGATCACCGCTAGGGCCCGGTCTTGACCGCCCCACAGGCTCCACAGCTTAGCGCGGTAGTTGAGGTCGAACGAGGTCACAGCACCGGCGGACTTGGCTGCTTTCAGCCCTTCGATAATCAGCTCGCCGGTACTCTCTGACAGCGCCGCAAAGATGCCGCCGCTGTGAAACCAGCGCACCCCATTGGCAAAGATCGCCTGCCAATCGAAGTCGCCGGGTTTGAGCTGGGCTGCGGCCTCATTAGCGCGGTTGTAGAACACCACCGGGGCACGCACGCCCTGGCCGCGGTCGCTGTAGGTCGAGGCCATGTTGGGGCCGGTTACGCCGTTATGGGCAAAGTGCTGGTAAAAAGGGCGCACGCCCATGGCCCGTACCCGCTCGGCGATCAGGTGGCCGATGGGGTAGTCCACCATGGCGGTAGCGATGCCGGTGTTGAGGCCAAAGCAGTCCGCCAGATTGGCTGCTACGTTAAACTCGCCGCCGCTGACGTGGATTAGGCAGCTCGTAGCCTTGCGGAAGGGGGTTATCCCCGGGTCTAAGCGGTGGACCAGCGCCCCCAACGAAAGGAGGTCGAGAGCGCCGTGTGGGGGGATGTTCAAACCGTATGCCATTCATTCCTCCGAAAAACAGTATCCGGGTATTCAAGTATCCGAGTATTCAAGTAGGGGCGAACCCTTCGGGCTGAGGCCCCTCAGGGCGAAGCCTTGTGTTCGCCCGAATAGCATTTGCCTTTACACGCACAGCGGATGATGAACCGTCCTGTACCATCAGTGCTAAACCTTGACCCACATGAGGCAACCCACGCCACGCTCAAAAGGGAGGCGCTTAAGGAGCTCCATCCCTGCAATATCGGTGCTGTCGACTTCCCAATGGAGTTTATGAACACCGTGCGCTCGCGCGTAGCGAACCTCCTGCGCTTTAAGGACAAGCCGCAGGGGTACCTCGAGCGCTCGATCAGAGCGCGACACACCGTCCCACATTGCTTCCATCGCCGTGCTCGTTTTACTGCGGCGAAGACTGCTGAACGCTGCGTAGCGCTCTCCGCTGCAAGCGACAAAGAAAGCCTCCTCTATGCAATTTTCCCCCAAGAAAATATCCTGCCAATCACCCAGGCGCGCGGTTGGTGGGCTATGCGTGTGGGTATCAGCGTAGGCTTCCAAGCATAGCGCCGTCATACGCTCGTTGCGCTTTGGATCGCCGTGCAGTTCGGCAAGGGTGCAAAAGCTGTAGCCAGCCAGCTCCAGCATCTCTTGGTAGCTAACCACTTCAGCAAGATTCACCGCAGCAACAGGTAAGACGGGTGTGTACGACGTGAGCAGCACACCGTAGCCACGAGCCGCTAAAAACCCGTTCGCAGCCATGCTATCTTCAAGCGTGAGACAGCGCAACCGTTTAGGCATCAACGGTGGGAGAGACTTAAGCAGTTCCTCATAGAGCGCGCTGCCTAGACCGCGTCGCCGATAGTTGGGGTCAACCACCACGCTGACACGAAAGTCAAGCGGATGATAGTGCAACGGGTTCTGATAGATGCTGCCAAATCCAACTGGTTGCGCGTCCAAAACAGCCACCAGGGTTTTGGCATAGGTTGGTGTCTTCTGTTGGTGGCCGAAGTGTGCATGTTCCTGCATAGCTTCATCATCGGGCCAAACGGCTGCTACTAGCCTTTTTAAGGCTGCGCTGTCAGCTTCATCGTAGTCGCGAATGAGCACGTTCATATCGGCACAACCTATCGGCTATGTTGTATCGCTGTTATGCGCGCCCTGCCACGGCCAGGCCACGCAGCGCTGGACTTCGGGGAACAGCACGATATCGGCATGGCCCTTAAGGACCAGGGTGTAGACGGTTCGGTCGCCCAGCGCCTGTTTAGCCAGCGCCAGCGTCTGGCCGCTGACGCTCACGTCGTCGACCAGCAGGAGGCGTTGTGGTAGGGGAGGGACGCCACCACGTAGCTGGGGCGCTGCGAAGCGGGGGCGGTTAGCATCGTCGCGGTAGTTGACGGCGATGAGCTTGAGAGGGAGCTCGAGCTCATAAGCGATGATAGCTGCCGGCACTACCCCGCCGCTAGCGATGCCGACCACAACTTCGACCTCGGGCAGCGTCAGCTCCTTGAGGCGCTTGGCGATGGTCGGCAGCTCAAGGGCTACCTTACCTGTATCCGTTATGGCAGCCATCACGATGAACCCTCCAGGCAGTAGAGCATCTCACCGGCATTTTCGACCAGCAAAACCCCTTCATGCTCGCGGTTGGCCCAGGTGGCCGGGTCGATCTCCCGGTAGTCGCGGTAACCCAGGTTGACCCGCTCGCAGGTCTCGCGCGGGATGCTCGTCGCCAGCGTGACCTGGATGCGGGGACGTTCCACACCAGCCTCAAAGCTACCCGCTCCCTTGACGTGAGTGGAGTGCGCCAGTACCGTCCAGGGGAAGTCTTTAAACCGCTCCCACTGCTTGGTGAAGTAGTCGCGCACGTGAAATCCCACCTGCTCGATCACCGCGCCGTGGGTGACGCTCAACTCCTTGATATGCGGGGCGTAGATGATCACCTCGCCGCCATCACGAACCACCGGCTCGGTCTTGTACATCGCCTTGGCTCCGGTCCACAGGTCGGCGTACTTCTCGGAAGTCATCGACAGCACGCTGGTAAAGGGCCTGGCCTGGTAGATAATGTTGAGCTGTGCTGACAGATCGGCAGCCGCCTCCCAGGCGCTCAGGTAATCGCCGAGGTAGAGGCCGTGCAGCGCCGTGCCCTTCATCACCAGCTTAAGGCAGGTCAGCGGCAACCTGGCCGTGACGAACTCGGCGGCGCGGTGGAGCACCCGCCTGACCGCGGTGTCCTTGACGCCGATGGTCGCGTAGCTCGTCGCTAAGGCGCCGGTCCAGTGTGAAGCGTCGATGATCTCGCGCCCCGAGATGCCGGGGAAGAGGTACTTGGCGCCACCCGAGAAGCCCACTACCTCATGCGGAAAGACCGGCCCGAGGATCATGAGCGCGTCGTAGTCAAAGATCATCCGGTTAATGGTGATCACCGTCTCGCGCGCGACTAAGCCGCCGGTCAGCGCGTCCATCTCCGCAGCGGGGATGGTGCCGATCGGTATCAGGGTCTCCGGCAGCTCCCAGCGGTGGTTGGAGACCTCTGACTTGGGGTAACGCAATGCCCGCTCTTCGCAGCTGGTGCCGACCAGCTTGGTGATGGCCGCCTCACCCATCGGCTGGTGGGTGCCGAGTGCGATCAAGTAGTCGAGCCGCTTGACGTGAGGCCCCAGGTGCTCGTAAAGCAGGCGGAAGAAGAGGGCGATCGGCGCGGTGCGGGTCCCATCCGGGATGATGACCAGCACGCGCTTGCCGGCTAGCTCCTGAACTTTAAGCGCTTGCAGGAGCTGAGCAATGTCCGCTTCGCTGAGCGCCTTATCGCGATAGCCTTGTCCGATCATGGGATTAACAGCACCTTTCCGGGAGTACGGTTCACAACGGCAGCGAAGGCCCGCTGCCAGTCGTGGAGCGCAAAGGTCGCGCCGACTAACGCCTTGAGAGACACCGCCCCAGAGGCTGCTAGTGCCAGTGCGCGGTACCAGGAGCTGGGTGTGGTGGCAAAACTGCCGGTAACGGTAAGCTCTTTGTAGCAGATCTGGTCTAGCTCGATCGTCACAGCCTTGCCATAAAGACCGACTTGGATCAAGCGCCCGCGCTTCTTGACGAGCTGCAACAGCAGCGTTGCCGCTGGGGCTGCGCCCGAACACTCGATAACCACCTCGGGTGGCCCGCCGAGTGGCACCATTACCTTGGGGGTTAGCGCTTCGATCCCTTCCACGGTGAGTACTTTATCAGCACCCAAGCGACTAGCTAGCTCGAGCCTGCCCTGATCCGCTGCCGTACCCAGCATCACCACGCGAGCGCCGGCGGCCTTGGCTACCTGTAGTGCCAAGAGGCCGATGGCCCCGGGCCCGGCAATGACTACCCGATCACCGGTGATGATGTGATTTAGCTCCAAGAGTCCGCGCACCACGCAGGCTAGCGGCTCGACTAGCGCCGCCTCAGGGAAGCCGATGGCATCAGGCAGGGCGTGGAGATTAGTGGCCGGCACCAGTACCCGCTGGGCGAAGCCGCCGTTTTCAAAGGAGCCGATCGAGCGGCGCTCAGCGCAGAGATTGGGCCGTCCGGTGCGGCAGAACTCGCAGCGGCCACAGACCGAAAAGTAGGTTTCGGTCACCACCCGCTGACCGACCTGCCAGCCACCAACGCCTTCACCAACCGCGGCCACGGTCCCCGCCACCTCGTGGCCCAGCGTTACCGGCGGGCTCGAGCGATACTCATCTTTGAGAATGTGTAAATCGGTGCCGCAGATGCCGGCGGCAGCTACCTCGAGGATGACATGCCCCGGCCTGATGACCGGCCCGGGCACCTCGCGCAGCTCGAGCCTCTCTTCACCGAGGCTGAGTTTCTGTAGCGCCAGCATATTAGCCCTTCACCGCCCCCATGGTTAAGCCGGTGACGATCCAGCGCTGGATGATGAGCGTCAGGATAATAACCGGCAGCGTGATCAGCACCGCCGCGGCGCCTAGCCCACCGAAGTCGATCTGCCCGTAGGTGATGAAGTTAAACACCGCCACCGGCACTGGCTGGGTATTGGGGCCGGACAACACCAGGCTAAAGAGAAACTGGTTCCAACTAAAGATAAAAGCCAGGATGCTAGCGGCGACGATGCCGGGGGCTGAGAGGGGGAGAATGACCCGTATGAATGCGCCGAGGCGGGTCGCTCCATCTACAAAGGCGGCCTCCTCGAGCTCTAGCGGGACGTTTTCGAAGAAGCTGATCATGATCCAGACAATTAGCGGCATGCCGACGATGAGGTGTGTCAGCGTCAGAGCGATATAGCTGTCGATTAGGCCCAGGGCTCGGAAGGCCAGATACCAGGGCACCAGATAGGTGATGTACGGTGTCAGCCGTGCGATCAGGATGGCCAGCGCTAGACCCTCTTGCTTGAAGCGTGAGATGGAGTAGGCGGCGGGCAGGCCGAGCAGCAGGCCGATACCGGTAGAGAGCGCCGCGATCACAAAGGAGTTCCACGTAAACTCCAGGAAGTTATTCCGTGCGATGACGTTCTGGTAGTTCTCCCAGGTCGGCGTGAAAAACCAGACCGGTATGCGGCTGACGTTATCGACCTGACTGCGGAAGCTAGTCAGCACCATCCAGTAAAAGGGGAACAGCATGATAACCAGGACCAGGGCGATAAGCAGGTAGATGACTAGCGTCTTGGCCAACTTGCTGCGCCGGGCTTTGGCGCGCTCCTGCTGAGACGAAAGGGCAGAGACAGCTAGCTGGCTCATGCGCGCTTCCTAAGGATATTTAAGAAGACGGCGGCGCCGAGCACGGTGAACATCAAGAAGATGAGTAGCGTGGCAGCATAGCCGATGTGAAAGAACTGAAAGCCGGTCTTAAAGGCGTAGACGTTGAGCGTCTCCGAGGCCGTGCCGGGACCGCCTTCGGTAATCACATAGATGATGTCGAAGGTCTTGAGGGCATCGATGGAGCGCAGGATCAAAGCTACTACGATGGCCGAGCGGATGCCGGGGAGGGTGATATGCCAAAAGGATTGCCAGGCGTTTGCCCCGTCGATTCGTGCCGCTTCATAATGCTCAATGGGGACACCTTGCAGCGCCGCTAAGAGGATCAGCGCAATCATCGGCGACCACTGCCAGATATCGACTAACACCAGCGAGGGAATTGCCAAGTTAGACTGAGCTACCCACAGTGAGCGCGGCAGCCCCAGGCTCTCCAAAAAGTAGTTCAAGATCCCCAGGCTGGGGTTAAACATCAGCGCCCAGATCAGGGCGATAGCCACCGGAGTAGCGACCATCGGCAAGAGGATAATGGTGCGGGCGAGACCTTTGCCGGGGAAGTCGCGGTTGAACAGAATAGCGATGCCAAGTCCGATAACCAGTTGCAGCGGCACGGCTAAGAGAGTGAAATAAAAGGTGTTCCTAAGGCCGTTCCAAAAGCGCTGATCGCCAAGGGCACGGTAATAATTCTCAACTCCAATGAACAGCGGGCGCCCACCTACGAACCAGTCGTAGAGCGAGAGGACGAAGTTGGCCAAGATTGGTGCCACGATCAGCACCAAAATGGCCAGCACGGCGGGTAGCGGGAATAAATAACGCGCGTATCTGTCTACAAAGTTGCCGGCACGGTTCAAAGGTGCGACCTCCCGATGCGGTAGCTATGATGCAGGGGCGGGCTTCAAGCCCGCCCCTAGGGGACGCAGGCCAGGGTTACTGGCGCCGCGCACGCTCCACGATGCGATTCATCTCCTCGGCGGCGCGCTGCAGAGCCTGAGCGATGTCTTGCCCTTCAAGGGCTGCCACGATAGCCTGGCCGTAGGCGTCGCGCACCTCGGGGACCGGTACTACCGGCGGATTCCAGTAGGGTTGGCCGATCTCGAAGGAGAGCATCGAAGCCTCGATCCAGTCGGCGGGCGCGGTCGCCCGGAACTCCTCGTTCTCCCACGCTGAGGCTCGAGCCGCAGGCACTCCGGAAAGGAGCGTCCGGACCTGATTCTCCTGGGAGAGCGCCCACTGGATGAAGTACCAGGAGGCTTCTGGGTTTCGCGTCGCGTGGTTGATGCTCAGCCCCCAGACCAGCACGGCAGGCACCCGACCGGCGGGGCCGGCGGGCAACGGCGCGAAGCCGGTGTTCTCCCGCACGACAGCGATAGCCTGCGCCGGATCTTCCATAATCGAGCGGAAGACGTTGGCATCGAAGATCATGGCGGCTTGGCCTTGAGCGTAGAGGCTAGTCACTTCGGCCCAGTGCATATTGGCCGGGCCGGGTGGGCCGTAGTTGCGCAACAGGTCGGCGTAGAACGCGAGTGCCGCCTGGCTCTCAGGGCTAGCTAGCGCCGAGCTACCGTCATCATTGAGCCACCGGCCGCCGAACGAGTAGAGGAAGTTGACGATCTGGCTGGTGGCCGCCGCGCCGCGCCCGCGCATGGCGAAGCCGGCCACCTGGTTGCTGTGGAGTCGGGCGGCGTACTCGCGCAGCTCGTCCATGGTCTGCGGCGGCGCGGCGAATCCGGCCTGCTCTAGCAGATCCTTACGGTAAAAGAGTAGGCTCGACTCGATCTGCAGCGGTAGCCCAAAGATGCGCCCGTCGTGGCGGAAGGTGTCCATAGCGCCGGCAAAGAAATCGTCCAGATCGAGGTCTGGTAGGGTCAGGGTGGGGTCGGCTAGGAAATCGTCAAGGTACCTGATCCAGCCCGCTCCCAGGTATTGCGCGCCGACCTGGCCGGGCATCACCATGTAGCCGTCGAGCGTGTGAGCGCCGCTAGCTACCTCTAAGAGTCGGCGCTGCCGAAACTGGTCTTCAGGGAAGATCTCGAGCGTTACGTTGATGCCTGTCAGCGCCTCGAACTCCGGCACCAGCGGCTCGAGCCAGTTGGTAAAGGGGTGGCGGTTCATTACGAAGCGGATCTCGGTTCCTTCGAAACGCCGCCAGTCGAACTCCTGGGCGGTGGCTGCTGCCAACCCGAGCAGCACTACCAGCATGGCTAAGACCCTCAGATACATGACAAACCTCCTTTAGCTCCATCATGGAGCACACATGAGTGCCGCAGCTAACCTGAAGCCTCATTGTTGATGTTGGTATAACACATGGCGTTGCCTGGGGTGCGGTCATCGCGGTCGGATTACCAGCTCTTCGACCACAGCGTGAGCCGGGAGGGTAAGGGCCAAGAGCACGCACGCGGCTACGTCCTCGGGCTTGAGCATGCGGGCTCGAGCCTCTCCTGAGGGGGGTACGGGGCGGAGGTCTAACAGCGGCGTGTCGATGTCGCCAGGGAAGATGGCACAGGCCCGGATGCCGTTGCTACGCTCTTCGGCGTTGAGCGCCTGGGTCAGGCCGGCCAGGCCGAACTTGGAGGCCACATAGGCAGGCCCGGCCTTGGCGCTAGCCAGCTTGCCGGCGTCCGACACCACGTTGACGATGGTGCCCGCGCCGCGCCGGCGCATACCGGGCAGGAAAGCCTGAAGGCAGTAATAAGCGCCGTTGAGGTTGGTCTCGACCAGCCGGCGGTAGTCGTCACCAGAGAGCGCCGCGAAGCTCCGCGCCGGGGTGTTGGTGCCGGCAGCGTTGACCAGCGCCATGACTGCGCCAAAGCTGGCCAGGACGGTTTCGGCTATGGCGTTGACCGCAGATTCGTCACGAATGTCGCATGGCGTTACCAAGCAGGCCGCAGCCGAAGCCCCAGACAGCGCGGCGGTCTCGCGCAGCGCAGCCTCGCGCCGCCCGATAAGCGCCACGCGCCAGCCCTCCGTTAACAGCGCCACGGCCACCGCGCGGCCCACGCCGCTGCCCGCCCCGGTGACTACGGCGGTCTTAGTCATAGACCACCTCGAGCCGGCGCCGCTCGTGGGCAGCTTGCACGGCAGTATCCATGACAACCTGCACCTTAAGCCCATCGGCGAAAGAGGGGCGGCAGGGGCGCTCTTCGACGATGGCCTGCACGAACTCGACCAGCTGATCGTAGCGGAAGGTGCACGGGTCGCCGTCAGGATCGCGGGGCGAGCCGGGCCAGACGCGCAGCGCCCTCGGCACGGGCAGGGTCCGCAGCCCCTGCTCGCGGGTCGCCAACACCAGCTCGAGCGGCTGCGTGAGCTGATAGATGATGGAGCCCTCGCTGCCATTGACTTCCACATAGTCCTGGCTGCGCAGCCCCTCGCTGTGCCCGGTGGCCAGTTTAGAGCTCTCCAGCACGCCGGTAGCGCCGTTCTCGAAGTCGGCCAGCAGCGCCACCCAGTCCTCGACGTCGGAAGGTTGGCCGTCGCGGCGGTCGAGGTAGCGGCGCAGCTGCGCCGCTAGGCTGGCGATGGGGCCGACTAACAGGTGGGCGTAGTCGATGCGGTGTGAGAGCATGTCGCCCAGCTCGCCGGTGCCCGCTAAGGCGGCGACCTGGCGCCAACCGACCGCCCGGCTCCCCCAGTCTTGCAGGCGACAGCTGCGGAAGTGATACGGCTGCCCCAACGCCCCCTCGGCCACCAGCTGCGCGGCGTAGCGCATGGCCGGCACGAAGCGGTAGGTAAAGGCGGTCATGTGCCGCACTCCGGCCTGCTCGGCGGCCTGTAGCATGTGGGCCGCCTCATGGCGGTTCATAGCCAGGGGCTTTTCGCAAAAGACGTGCTTGCCGGCGGCAATCGCTGCTAAGGCGATAGGGGCATGGGTGTGGTTGGGAGTGGCGATAACCACGGCGTCGCAGTCGGCAGCTAAGAGCGCGCGGTAATCGCTATAGGCAGCCGTGACGCCGGTCTGCTGCCGGGCGCGCTCGAGCACCGCCGGGTCGGTGTCGCACAGGGCGGTTAAGCGCGCTCCCGCCAGCGTTAAGCCCGGCAGGTGATTGTGCAACGCAATCGCGCCGCAGCCGACGAGGGCTACCTTGACCGCCACGCTACACCCCGCCAAAGGCCGAAAAGCCGCCATCTACCGGGATGACGATGCCGGTCACAAAACGGGCAGCGTCCGAGGCGAGATAGAGCAGCGCGCCCAAGAGCTCGTCCGGTTCACCGAAGCGGCCCATCGGAGTGTGGTCGATTATCTGCCGGCCGCGCGCGGTGAGCGAGCCGTCCTCGTTTAGCAGCAGCGCCCGGTTCTGCTCGCCCACGAAAAACCCCGGCGCGATGGCGTTCACCCGCAGTCCGGGGCCGTACTTATGGGCGAACTCGACCGCCAGCCAACGGGTCAGGTTATCGATGGCGGCCTTGGCGGCGCTGTAGCCGACCACCCGAGTGATCGACTTTTGGGCAGCCATCGAGGAGATGTTGATGATGCTGCCCTGGCTTTGCTCGGTCATCACCGCGCCGAACACCTGAATGGGAAGGAGGGTGCCGAACAGGTTGAGGTCGATCACTTGCTTAAGCGCCGCTTGCTCCAGCTCAAACAGGTGGGCATCGGGGGGGACGATGGCGCCCGGCACATTGCCGCCGGCGGCGTTAACCAGGATATCGAGGCGCTCCCAGGCCGCCAAGAGCTGCTGGCGGGCAGCCTCGAGCTGAGGGCGCTGAAGCACGTCGGCAGGCAGCGCCATAGCCTCACCGCCTGCCGCGCGGATGCTGTCCGCTACCGCTTCGGCCTGCTCTACCCGGCGCCCCATCACAGCGACCTTAGCGCCGGCCTGGGCCAGCCCTTGGGCCATCACCCCACCCAGCACCCCGGTGCCACCGGTGACGAGGGCCACCTTGCCGGTGAGGTTGAATAGGCCTGGTTTACTCACGCGCGCCTCCTTAGAGCCGGGCTGTAAGCGGCCAGAGCGCCGAGGACCAAGAGCATGCCGATCCCCGGCAGCGCCCGCTGCAGCGCGGCTACCGTCACCTCCCAGGGGATACCCAGCAAGATACCGGCCAGGAGTTTCGCCAGCACGTAGGCGAGTGGTGCCAACAGCAGGAGCCGGGGCGAGCGGCGAGCGGCGAGGGCTAGCAGGCTGACAAAGAGGGTGAGCTCGAGCGTGAGCATTCCCAGTAGCTCCGCTGCCGGGCGGCCGGTGAGGAGATGATTGAGGCTGGGGGCGGCCAGCGCCGGCAGGAGCGCCCAGCGCCAGCCGAAGATGGCGACGATGAGGAGCGGCGCGTAGAAGATGGGGAGCCACCTAGCGCCTGGCGGGACACCCCCGTGGACGGGCAAGAGGTGAAAGAGGAAGGGGAGGAGGACCGCCAAGCCGAGAGCTAAGGCGGTGATTGAAATGGCGCGGGCGGTGGTGCGGATCGTACTGGTGGTCATGAGTACCTCACAAGCGGTTGCAGGTGCTTGATGAAATGCTCGGCTAGCCCTTCGTAATGGGCCTCTTCGTGGGCCGCGAGAACCTCCACTAGTTGCGGCTTAAACGAGTCCAACACTGAGCCGAAGGTCACGTGGAGGACCTGCCGCGCATCGTTATCTTCAAGCAGCCCGGGCAGCATATGGTCGCTGAGCGCTGCCGGGTCGGGCACTTGGCTGAGCTGTGCCGAGATGTGGTAGCTGGCTCTGTCAATTTCGAAGCGCTCCCTGGCTAGTGCCAGGATCTCCCGGAAGAGGGCCGGAGCGTGCCTGGCCGTGACCCGGAGGGCCTCGAGGTAGCTGGTGCCGGCGGTCTTGAGATGCAACAGGCCACCGGTGGCCTCGGCGATCAGCGGATAGACGCTGAACTTGTCCGAACCCGAGTGGAGGCTCAGTTTGTAGGGGCCAAGGGTGCGCATCACCGCATTGTGAGCGGCGAGGTCGTCGCGCAGCGCCGACAGGTCACCCAGGTAATCGATGCCTTTTTCAAAGCCGCCGACAAAGCGCGGCGCCAGGCTGATCCACCTGACCCCTAAGCGCGTCAGCTCCAAGGCGATATAGGCGTGCTCGAGCGGCGAGGTCGGTGTGGCAGTCTCATCGACCGAGACCTCGAGTTCAAAGGCTATCCCCTTGCTCAATAAGTGCCGGTAGAGCTTCGTCACGTGCGCCACCGCACGGCCATACTTGGCGGCGGCGCGCCACAGCCCTTCGGGCTCGATGGTCAGCCGGCGGTCGTTAAGCCTAAGCACCTTGCCGCCGTAGCGCTGTTGCAAGTCGGCAGGCGATCCTTCCAGCTCATTCCAGGGGAGAGCGGCCACCTTCTCTTGCACGAGGGCGGCGCCGGCGCTGTGGGCTTCGTCATCGACGTACTGGCCGGGGTCGATAGTGTAAAAGCTAAAGCCCGCCGCTACGCAACGGTCGATGTCGTCGGGTGTCTTGAGGTGGTCGGCATCGGCGCCTAAGTTGGTGCGCCAGCCGGCTTCAAAGGCCCCCCAGGTGGCATCCGTCATGACATCGGTAGGGCTCCGCTTGGTGCGGGTCATCTCGCGGATCGACTGCTGTGCAAAGATCGGCGCAATGCCGTCACCTGCGCGCTCCATGGCGCGTACATGGCCAGGCGTGGCCAGCCCCAGGCGGTCGCCGAAGCCTGCCGAGATGGTAAGGCTCAGCGGCCTGGGTGTAAGCCAGGGCAGGACGCGCCGGAGCGCGGCAGCGTTGCCGTCGCTTAGGGGACAGGTCTTGATAGTGCCGTCTTGGAAAGGTTCGGCCTGGCCCTCAAACGCCTCCAGCCGCTCAGCCAATGCCGAGACCAGCTGCAAGCGCTTGCCGCTTGACGTTCGGGTCAGCCAGTAGGCGGCATCGTTATGAACTACCAGCGATTCAGGATAAGCGTTTTTGCCGAGGTGTGCTGCTAAGGTGTCGAAATGGTTGGGCGAAGCCTTATGGTTGGGCGAAGCCTTATGGTTGGGCGAAGCCTTATGGTTGGGCGAAGTCTTGTCCATGTCCGGTCACTGCTGATGCAGCCAGCGGTGCGCTGGGTCCTCGAAGACCACCAGCTGGCGCTGCTCGCCGGCCAATACCCACAAGTAGTAAAGGCTATAGCCCGGCGCTGCCGCCACCGGGTGGTAGCCGCGCGAGATCAAGACCGCGTCGCCGTCGCGCACGGTGTAGCCTTCGTCGAGACTGCCATCAGTAGCGTAGAGCCCTTGATAGCCGAAGCCCTGGCTGGGGCTCAGGCGATAGTAGTAGACCTCCTCGAGGTAGGGCTCGTCGTCCTCGCCGTCGTGCTTATGCGGCGGGAAGCTCGACCAGTTACCGGGCGGGTTGAAGGTTTCGCCCACGAGCAGGCGCTTGGCATAGGGGTCGCTGACCAAAATGTCGTGGACTTCGCGGACGTAAACGCCTTTACCGCGGGCGTTGACCACTACCTGCTCAGGGCCGATGAAGGCTACCTGGCCGCTCTCCTCGCAGGCGGTGGTGGCCACTAGCAGCTCGCTCTGCTGGTCGGCCTGAACCGTCGCTTTGGTCCCTGGCGGGAGGTAGAGAGCGCTGGCACGCTTAACGAAAGGGTTCTCGCGCTCGGCGCCATAACGCTGTCCGGCGGCTTCGAAGGTGACCGCGCCGTCGAGCAACACTATCGCCGCCTCCTCGCCGTCGAAAGCGAGCGACTCGCTGCTGCCGGGCGCCAACACCAGCCGGATGAGGTTTAGTTCGTTGGCTTCGCCTTCCCAACTGCTGATCAGGGTTTCGCGTCCGGGACTTCTAGCGCTGCGTACGTGCATAATGCTCCTTTAGGGCGCGCTCTGGCGCACGATGAGTTCGGGTTTGATGATGACGGTTTGCGGCTTACTGCGCCCTTCTAGCATGTCGATCAGTATGGTGACGGCGCGCTCACCTAACTGGCGCTTGTCTACCCGCAGGGTGGTAAGCGCAGGACTGACTAGGCTGGCTAAGCGGATATCGTCGCAACCGATGATAGCGAGATTATCGGGGACAGCCATGCCCAACTCGGCGCAGGCTTGCAGCGCACCGACGGCGACCAGGTCGTTGTAGCACACCAGCGCATCGAGCTTGGGGTGGCGTTCTAAGAGCGCTTTGGTTGCGCGGACGCCGCCGTCCTCATCGGGGAAACAGCGCTCGATCCGGCTGGTATCGACCTGTTGGCCGGTGGTCTCATGGGCATCGATGAAGCCGCGCAGGCGCTTGGCGGCGCTCTGCGACGCCGGCGGCCCGGCCAGCAGGCCGATCTTGCTGCGGCCTGAGGCCAGCAGGTGGTGGATGGCCCGCATGGCCCCGTAGGCGTCGTCGATCTGAACAATGCCGATGGTTTCGCTCGCGGCAGCGCGGTTGACCAGCACCACGCTGCTATGGCGCTTGAGAAGCGGAAGCAGACGGTTGTCGGGGAGGCGGGCGCTACAGAGGATCACACCATCGACGCGACTGTCTTCCAGGCGCTCAATGGCAGCTGCCTCGCGATCCAAATCCTCGACGGTGTTGCTCAGCACGATAGTGTAGCCGGCTTGCCAGGCGGCCTCCTCGGCACCGCGCACGATCTCCGGGAAGATCGGGTTGGTGATATCGGGGACCGTCAGCCCGAGGGTGCGGGTGCGCCGGGTGGCTAGGCTCCGGGCGACGGCGTTGGGGCGGTAGTTGAGCTTCTCGATGGCACGAAGGACGCGCTTGCGGGTGTCGGCGCGCAGCTCGCCCTTGCCGTTTAACACCCGTGAGACGGTCATAGTCGATACCCCTGCCTCTTTGGCGACATCTGAGATGGTCACTTTAGTCATGCCTGGTTGCCTCATTGCTGTTATCGCTAACGTGAGCGTTGATGACACTATAGCCCAGCCTCGCTGCGATGGTCAACAGTAGTCGATTCTCGCCTCACACTCGCATTTTCGATCATTCATGCCAGCTTGACAGCCCCGGCAGCCGATGTTACGATACTTAATGATGTTTCTAAGAGCTATATTTGTTATCGCTAACGTATGCGCTCACAGAAGCTAGTGGTCGGCGTAATCAAGTAAGGCGCCGTTGGCTCCATGAGGAGGAGTTATGAAGCGTTTGGTTGTGGGTCTAGTACTAATCGGTCTGCTGGCAGGCGGTGCCTGGGCGCAGACCATCACCTTGCGAGCGGCGGACAATCAGCCGCCGGACTACCCGACGGTGCAAGGGCTTAAGTTTATGGCTGAGTACCTGCGGGCAGCTACCAATGGCCGCATCACCATGGAGGTTTTTCCTGGTGGCCAGCTTGGTGACGAGCGGAGCACCATCGAACAGGTCCAGCTTGGGGTTTTGGACATCGTTCGCACCTCAACCACACCAGTAGGCGAGTTCTACCCGCCCATGGGGGTCTATAGCCTACCCTTTATCTTCCGGGACGAAGCGCACTTTTGGCGAGTGGTGCAAGGTCCTATCGGCAGAGAGCTTCTCGATGGGCTTGGGCAGGTCGGGTTGCTCGGTTTGGCCTACTACGACTCGGGCAGCCGCAACTTCTACACCACCCAGCGCCCGATTCGCAGCGTAGAAGATCTGCGTGGCCTACGGATCCGCACTCAGCAGGCCCAAGTAGTGCTAGACATGATGGAGATCTTGGGCGCCGATGCGGTACCGATGGCTTTCGGGGAGGTCTATAGCGCCTTGCAGACCGGCGTAATTGACGGCGCCGAGAACAACTTCCCTTCGTATGGACCGTTTGGCGTGCGTCACTTCGAAGTGGCCCCGTACTTTACACTCAACGCGCACTCTCGCGTGCCCGAGATTATCATGATCAGTAAGGCCACCTGGGATCGCCTTAGCGCCGAAGACCGGGCCCTAGTGCGCGAGGCTGCGTTAGCCAGTGTGCCGGTGCAAGCTGCATTGTGGGACGCCTTGGTCGACCGGAGCCGGGCTGCTGTCATCGAGGCCGGTGTGGAGATCATCGAGGTTGATACCCAAGAATTCCAGGACGCCATGGCACCGGTCTATGAGAAGCACGCCCCGCGGTTTGGCGATCTGATACAACGGATTCTCGATACCCCCTAAGGGTTTATGAAAGGGGTACCTGTGAACGCGGAGAGCTCGAGCTCTCCGCGTTCGTGGTTGGCTAGGCTCGAGCCCTATCTAACCACTACTGTGCGCGCCGTGACCGCAGCGCTGCTGTTGGGGATTGTCGTGGTGATCGCGTGGCAGGTCTTCTCGCGCTATATCCCCGGCATCCGCGTGCCGCGCTGGACTGAAGAGATCAGTTTGATCATGATGGTCTGGCTGGCCATGCTGGGCAGTGCCTTGGCAGTACGCGCCGGCGAGCACCTGGCGGTCGATGTGGTAGTGCGGCAGTTCCCGCCCGCCTTCCGGCGCCTCTTTGCGCGCGGTATCTGGCTGCTGGTAGCGGCCTTCGGCCTCTATCTGGCCTGGTACGGCTACGAGCTGGCCGTCCGCACCATGGTGCAGACCTTTGCTGCCACTAAGCTGCCGATCGGTTTGATGTACTTTAGCATTCCCTTGGGCGGCCTGTTGATCACCATTTATTCACTGCGCAACGCCTGGTTACAGCCCGAGTTCGATCATGGCGTGGAGGTGCCGAGCCGTAGCTGGCTGCTGCGTGGCGCCTTGCTGTTAATGGCCGGGCTCTTGTTTGGGGGTGGGGTGCTCTTATTCGGTTGGGACCAGCTCATCGGCCCGATCGGGATCCTGCTCGGCTCGCTGGCGGTGCTGATTATTCTAGGGGTGCCGATTGCAGTGGCGCTGGGGGTTGCCAGCCTGCTTACAGTATTTAGCCTGGGACTGCCACCGCTGATTGTGGCCCAGCGCATGGCTGCCGGTGTCAACTCGACCCCCCTCTTGGCCATTCCCTTCTTTATCCTGGCCGGGATGATCATGGCCGAAGGCGGGATCGCTCAGCGACTGGTCGATTTTGCGCGGGTGCTGGTCGGCCCTATTCGCGGCGGCCTGGCGATGGTCAATGTGGTGACTTCGATGCTATTTGGCGGCGTCTCAGGCTCGGCAGTCGCCGATGTGAGCGCTAACGGTTCGATACTGATCCCGATGATGAAGAGAAAGGGCTACGACACCGACTTCTCGGTCGGCATCACGGTGGCCAGCTCAGTTCAGGGGATCATCATTCCGCCTAGCCACAACGCGGTCATCTACAGCTTGGCGGCAGGTGGTGTCTCGATCGGAGCACTCTTTTTAGGTGGCTACCTCCCCGGCCTGATGATCGGCCTTGGGCTGATGGTAGCTAGTTATGTGCTGGCCCTGCGGCGTGGCTACCCCTCGGATGAGCGTCCACCGCTGCGAGAGAGCCTCCGCATCAGCGTTGCCGCTATCCCAGCCCTGGCGGTGGGTTTTGTTATCGTGGGGGGCATTGCGCTAGGCTTTTTTACCGCTACCGAGGCCGCCTCAATCGGGGCCATTATGGCTCTTTTTGTCTCGATCCTGATCTACCGCGAGCTGCCCCTAGCCAAGCTGTGGCAGGCTACTTTGCAGTCGGTGCGAACTATCTCAATTGTCATCTTGCTGATTGCTACGGCCAGTGCCTTTGCCTGGTTGATGGCCTTTTTACGCATCCCTAGCGCCATGGCGGCGGGGCTGTTGTCGATTACCGATAACCCTATCCTGCTGTTATTGATCATCAACGTAATGCTGCTTTTGTTGGGGGCGATCATGGACATGGCGCCCTTGATCCTGATCCTGACGCCGGTCTTGCTGCCGATCGTCACCGCTGACCCCATTAACATGAGTCCGGTGCACTTCGGCATCATGCTGCTGATGAACCTAGGGCTCGGCCTGACCACCCCACCGGTGGGTACGGCGCTGTTTGTGGGTTGCGCGATTGGCAAGATCAGGATCGAGGAGGCTAGCCGCGCCATGCTAGTGCTGTGGCCGGTAATGCTCTTAGCGCTGTTGTTAGTGACCTACTTCCCCTGGTTCGTTACGGTCCTGCCTAATCTGCTTGGGGTATTACGTTAAGAATGCCCTGCCTCGGTTAGACGCTTAGCATCAGGTAGGCAAAGGGAGGTTGGCAATGACAACAACATCGGGTAGCAAACTCAAGCACGCCGTCATCGGAGTGGGGGCCGGGGTATTTAACATGCACCGCCCTGCTCTGGCACTAGCAACGACCGAAGTGGTCGGCGTTTGTGACATCAACAGCGAAGCCGGTCAACAGCGCGCTAAAGAGCTTGGTTGCCCCTTTTATACCGATCATCGGGCGATGCTCTCGGAGACGAAGCCTGATATTGCCGTGATCCTTACGCCGCACCCGTCTCATGCGCCCATAGCGATCGACTGCTTGCGGGCAGGTGCCCACGTGCTGGTCGAAAAGCCGATCGCTGTTCACGCTGCCGAGGCCGACGCCATAATCGAGGCCGCGACTGCTGCCGGGCGCGTGGTAGCAGTCAACTTCCAACACCGGAACCGCGCGGATGTGCGCACGGCTCGTAAGCTCATTCAGCAAGGCGCGCTCGGCCGGCTTCAGCATGTCGCTATGACGGCGGCCTGGCCGCGGACGGCGCGCTACTTCAAGGCCGTCCCCTGGCGCGGCACCTGGCTGGGCGAGGGGGGCGGGGTGCTGATGAACCAGGCACCGCATCAGCTGGATATCCTCTGTCATCTGTTCGATCTGCCCGCGCGGGTGCTGGCCTGGACGCGCACGGCGCTTCACGATATCGAGGCCGAAGACACCGTGCTGGCCATGATGGAGTGGCCGAGCGGGATGCTGGGCTCGTTCCATGTCAGCACCGCCGAGGTCGGTTGTGCGGAGCGATTAGAGATCGTTGGGACGGGCGGCTCGCTGCAATTTGCCAAAGACGGAGCGCTGACCTATGAGCGGCTCGAGACCGACTTCCGCACCTTTATGGCCGAGAGCGACAACCCCTTTGGTCAGCCTGCTAAGCAAGCAGAGGCGGTCGAGCTGGAAGCGGGTTCAGGTGACCATGTCGCGATTTATCAGAATCTCCATGAGGCGATTTTAAACGGCGCGCCACTTGTCTGTGATGGGCTTGAAGGGCGCAAATCGCTCGAGCTCGCCAACGCCATGATCCTCTCGAGCTATACCGGCAGCACCATCCCGCTACCGCTGGACCGGCAAAAATACGCGGTGCTCTTAGAGGGCTTGAAAGCCAAGAGCATGGTGGCGCGATAACAACCAAGGAGGGGTTATGGAGCTAGGACTCTGCGCTTCCATAGATAAGGCGCGTGAGGCCCGTGAGGCTGGCTTTGACTACCTGGAGTGCCCGCTGGTGTCGCTGCTGGCGGATGAAGATGACGCCGCCTTCGCGCCGGTGCGCGAGCGCTACATGTCGGCCGGCCTGCCGGTTAGAGCGTTCAACCTGTTCTTGCCGAGCACGCATAAAGTGACTGGGCCGGAGGTCGATTGGAATGGTTTGCAGCGTTATACCGAGCGGGCGCTTAAGCGGGCGGCCGGGGTCGGCGCGACCTGCACCGTGTTCGGCAGTGGCGGTGCGCGTAACGTCCCGGAAGGGTTCCCGCCCGACGAGGCACTGGAGCAGTTAGTGAGGTTTCTGCGCTACGCCGGCGACGTAGCTGCGGAGGCCGGGATCGTCATCGCTATCGAACCCTTGCGGCGTCAGGAGACCAACCTGATCAACACCGTGGCCGACGCGGTGAAGCTGGCCGAGCGTGTGGAGCGCAGCGCGGTGCGGGTACTCGCCGACTTTTACCACATGGATGAAGAGAAGGAGCCGCTTAAGCACCTCGTGGACTATCGGGACTGGCTCGAGCATGTCCATGTCGCCGACACTGGCAGGCATGCGCCGGGCACCGGCAGCTACCCTTACCAGCAGTTCGCAGCGCTCCTGAGCCAGGCCGAATATCGCGGCAGGGTCTCGGTAGAGTGCCGCTGGCGCGACTTTGCTGCCGAAGCGCCGACTTCGGTGCAGTTTTTGCGCAGCCTGTTCAGGCACTAGGGGGGATATGGCCAAAGACACCGTGGGCTTTGCCATCTTAGGCGCCGGGATGGTGGCCGATTATCACCACCGGGCGATCAAGGCCAATGCCGAAGCCGGGGCGAGGCTTGTCGCTGTCGGTTACCACGAGCGGAAGCGCTTCGCGGAGATCGGTCAGCGCTTTGGTGTGCCTTGCCTGAGCCAAGACGAACTGCTGGCCAAGCCCGAGGTTGACGTGGTGTGCATCTGCACGCCAAACAGTCAACACGCGGCGCAAGCCCTGGCCGCTATCCGGGCAGGCAAGCACGTCCTGGTCGAAAAGCCGATGGCGCTGAGCCTAAGTCATGCCGACGCCATGATTCAGGCCAGCCAGGAGGCCGGGGTCAAGTTGGGGGTAGTGCTGCAACGCCGCACCGAACCGCTGTTCAAGGCGGTCTATGACGCCATTGCCGCCGGCGATCTGGGCGAGTTGACACTTGGCGTTATCACCATCCCCTATTACCGCTCGCAGAGCTACTACCAGCAGGCTGCCTGGCGGAGCGCCTGGGGCAGCGGCGTGTTAATGAGCCAGGGGATTCACCTGCTCGATCTGCTGGTCTGGTACATGGGCGATCCCGTAGAAGCGCACGCGATGGGGGCTACCCTGCACCGGCAGATCGGGGTTGAAGATACGCTGGCCGCCTCACTCAAGTTTGCTAACGGCTCGCTGGCCACGATCAGCGCCACGACCACGGCGGCGCCCGGTTTCCCGCACCGGCTCGAGCTCTACGGCACCGGCGGCGGCATCCAGCTGGAAGGGGAGGGTGCGATAACTTGGCAGCTCGCTGACCCGGCCCAGGCGCGCATCACCCCGCCGCCCCTTGAACGAGCGAGCGGCGCCGGGGCCGGTGGTGACCCGCGGGGGATTGACCCGACCGGCCACATAAATATCGTGCGAGACTTTATCGCGGCGCTGCGCGAGGGGCGCCAAGTAGCAGTCGACGGCGCCGAAGGCCGGCGCAGCTTGGCCGCAGTGCTGGCGGTCTATCGGGCCGCCGGACTAGTGGCGTAACGCGATTATCAAGGAGGTGTGAAGGTGGCTAGTAAAGACGGCATGATGTATGCCCCTAGAGGCAAACCGAGTCCGGTGGTTAAGCCCGGCGAGTTCCCCTTTGCTGCGGTAGCGCTCGAGCATGGGCATATCTATGGCCAGTGCCACGGCCTAAGCGAAGCCGGCGGCGAACTGCGTTACGTCTACGACCCCGACCCGGCTAAAGTCGAACGCTTTTTGGGAGTGTTCCCGGGCGTCAAGGTGGCAAGCAGCCTGGAGGCGATTCTGGACGATCCGGAAATCAAGCTCATCGCTGCGGCGGCCATCCCTTCGGAGCGCGGGCCTCTGGGCTTGCGCGTGATGGATGCGGGCAAGGACTACTTCACCGATAAGGCACCCTTTACTACGCTGGAGCAGCTTACCGCCGCCCGCCTTAAGGTTCAGGAGACGGGCCGCAAATATATGGTCTACTACTCTGAACGCCTGCACGTCGAATGCGCCGTCTTCGCGGGCGAGCTGGTCAAAGAGGGCGCCATTGGCCGCGTGATTCAGGTGCTCGGCCTCGGCCCGCACCGGCTGAACGCTCCTGCGCGCCCCGGCTGGTTCTTCACAAAGGCCCACTATGGCGGCATCCTGTGCGATATCGGCAGCCACCAGATCGAACAGTTCCTCTACTATAGCGGCGCTCAGGACGCCACGGTGAGCATGGCGGCCGTCGCTAACTACCATCATCCGGCGTACCCCGAACTGGAAGACTTCGGCGAGGCGAGTTTGGTCGGTGATAACGGCGCCTCCGGCTACTTCCGGGTGGACTGGTTCACGCCGGACGGCCTCTCCACCTGGGGCGATGGGCGCATGATCATTCTGGGCACCGCCGGCTATATCGAACTGCGCAAGTACGTCGATGTCGGGCGCGAACCGACGGGCAATCACCTCTACTTAGTAACCCAGGAGGGCGAGCAGCACCTGGACCTAAACGGTAAGGTCGGCTATCCCTTTTTCGGCGAGCTGATCCTTGACTGCTTGCACCGCACCGAGCAGGCCATGACTCAGGAGCATGCTTTTAAGGCTGCCGAACTCTGCTTAAAAGCGCAAGAGCAGGCCGTGCGCTTGGCGTGAGAGACCTGCCGCTGAGTCCTGCACCGCCAGCGCTTAAAACCCCGCGATAAGGAGTTGACATGCCAGTCCGGGGCTCCAGGAGCCGCTACTTCACACCCATCACCGGGCAGCTCGAAATCGCCGTCAACCTGCACCGCCTAGCAGCCGAGTTGCCCCTCATCTGCCCGCACACTCACGTCGATCCGCTGGTGTTCGCTGACGCCGACTACCGTTTCGGCAGCCCCAGCGAACTGCTCATTATCCCCGACCATTACGTATGCCGGATGCTCTACTCGCAAGGCGTACCCCTCGAAGCGCTGGGTGTGCCCCGCCTTGACGGCGGCCCGGTCGAGTCGGACCACCGCCGTATCTGGCAGACCTTTGCTGAGCACTACCATCTGTTCCGAGGCACCCCCACCGGACTGTGGCTGCGCGAGATCTTCGAGACTATCTTTGGCATTACCCGCAAACTCACCCCCGCAACTGCCCAGGAGATCTACGACCAGCTCGACGAAAGCCTTCGCCGGCCCGAGTTTACGCCGCGACGGCTCTACCAGCGGTTTAAGGTGGAAGTCCTCTGCACTACCGACCCGGCCACCTCAACTCTGGAACACCACCAGGCTATTCGCGCTGCGGGCTGGCCAGGCCGTATTCTGCCCACCTTCAGGCCCGACAGCGTTATCAATCTGGAGACGCCGAACTTCGCCGGCGAGATCCAAAAGCTCTCCGCCGCTGCCGGCATTGCCGTAACCGATTACTGGAGCTATATCCGAGCCCTGGAGCAGCGCCGGGCCTTCTTCAAGACCATGGGCGCCACCGCCACCGACCACGCCGTGCTGCTCCCGTATACCAACCGCCTTGCCGATCGCGAGGTGGAGGGGATTTTCGGGCGCGCTCTAGCCGGCAAGGCCAGCGGCGACGACGCCGCACGCTTTTCCGGGCACATGCTGATGGAACTCGCCAGGATGAGCACTGAGGACGGCCTGGTCATGCAGCTCCACGCCGGCTCGTATCGGAATCATAACACCAGCCTCTACCAGCGGTTTGGAGCGGACAAAGGCGCGGACATCCCCATCCCCATAGAGTTCACGCGGAACCTGCAACCGCTGCTCAGCACCTACGGCGAGGCACCCAACTTCACGCTCATCATCTATACCCTTGATGAATCCGCGTACTCTCGTGAACTCGCGCCGCTAGCCGGACATTACCCGGCGGTGAAGCTCGGTGCGCCCTGGTGGTTCTTCGATAGCTGGAACGGTATGCGGCGCTTCAAGGACTGCGTCATGGAGACCGCCGGGCTCTACAACACTGCCGGCTTCAACGACGACACCCGCGCCTTTCTGTCGATCCCGGTGCGTCACGACCTGGCGCGCCGCTCAGACGCCGATTGGCTCGCCGGGCTGGTCATCCGCGAGGTCATCGATCTGGAGGATGCCCGTGAGATGATGCGGGCCTTAGCTTACGAGCTGCCCAGACGCGCCTATAAGCTCGACCAGTCATAGCAGCGCAGCACGGCATGTTCCGCTTTGCGCCCGTCGGCCCGGAAACCGTGACCGCTTCGGAAAGGAACGACCCGCGATGAACGAGGCTTTCTCTCGCCCCCAGCTCCGCATCAGCGATATTGTCGCCACCACCGTCACCGTACCCTTGGAGGCGCCGCTGCGGCACGCGCACGGCGCGCACTGGGGACGGTTTGTGCGCACCGTCGTGGAGGTTCATACCGATGAAGGCATCGTCGGCCTAGGCGAACTGGGAGGCGGTGGTGAGGCCACCGAGACAGCCATTATGGGACTCAAGCCTTACCTGATCGGCCACGACCCGTTTGAGCTGGAGCAGCTGCGCTGGAAGATCCTCAACCCCACCGCCTCGCTCTACAACAACCGCATGCAGTTGCACGCCGCGCTGGAGTTCGCCTGCCTCGACATCATGGGGAAAGCGACCGGGCTGCGCGCCTGCGACTTTCTGGGGGGCGCCTTACGAACTGAGGTGCTCTTCGCGAGCTACCTGTTCTTCCGCCACCCCCATCCGGACACGGACGCGGGAGGGGAGGAGACCCCTGAAGAGATCGTCGCTCAGGCCCGTTACCTGGTAGAGCGCTACGGCTTCACTTCACACAAGCTGAAAGCCGGGGTGTTCGAGCCGAAGCACGAAATCCGCGTGCTTCACGCCCTGGCGGAAGCCTTCCCGGAGCACACGCTGCGTATTGACCCCAACTCGGTCTGGTCGGTCGAGGAGGCGCTGGCGATCGAGCGGCAGATTCGTCACCTGAAGCTCGATTACTTCGAGGATCCCACCTGGGGCCTGGAAGGGATGAGGCGCGTCAGAGAAAGGAGCGTTCTGCCTACGGCCACCAACACCGTGGTCGTCAACTTTGAGCAGCTTGCAGCGTGCATTCGTACTAACGCGGTAGATGTCATCCTGCTGGACACCACCTTCTGGGGCGGGTTGCGCCAGGCCCATAAGGCTGGGCAGGTGCTGGAGACCTTCCAGTGGGGGGTCAGCGTACACTCTTCCGGCGAACTCGGCATTCAGCTCGCCACCATGCTGCACCTCGGTGCCGCCCTGCCGAACCTGCGCTTTTCCGCCGATGCGCACTACCATCACCTGACCGACGACATCATTGCAGGCGGCAAGATGGCGTACCGCGACGGCAAGATCAGGCTGCCCCCGGGCCCCGGGCTGGGAGTAACGCTGGATCGCGACAAGCTCCAGGAGTATGCGGCGCTCTATCAGGAGCTGGGCAACTACCGGTACGATCGCGATCCGGGGCGACCCGACTGGTACTCCGTGCTGCCCAATCACGCCTATGCCAAACCGCGGCAGTAGGCTTCCAGGCTGGCGCCACTACGGGACACCACTGGTGTGGCTGGTTACGTAGGTAGTGGTCCTCCTCACGTTCTCATTAATCATCATCTCACGCAGCATTCTCAGGAACACCCACCAAGCGCCCTAGTACAGCACGGTGCAAATAAACCCACAGTTTGTCATTGCAAGCGCAGCGAAGCAATCCCGCTATTTTGCGTTAGTAGAGAGATTGCCACGTCGCTCCGCTCCTCGCAATGACTAAAAGAGGGTGTTGGGGGATTTGAGCCTCGGTACACTAGGCAGTGCAGAACGGGACAGCCCGTGATAGTATTGCTAAACCTTGGGGTTTTAGGAGTTAGGGCCATGACGCAAGCATTCAAAATCATCGTAGAAAGGCGTTCCGATGGCTATGTCGCCTATCCCCTTGGCCTCAAAGGTGTGGTGGTTGGTCAAGGCGATACGTATGAAGGGGCACTTGCCGATGTAAAATCGGCGATCAGCTTCCATATTCAGACATTCGGGCCGGCCGTCATAGAGAGCGAAGAAGCCGTCTTAGAAGCCTTTATTGTAGAGACAAGCGTCGGGGTTTGATGCCCAAGTTCCCAGTTGATGCGCCGATTGAGCGAGTAATCCGGGCGCTAGAAATCCTGGGCTTCCACCTGCTCCGAGAAGGCAATCACATTGCGATGGTGCGTGAAAACCAGGACGGTACGCGAACGCCCTTGACCATCCCTAATCATCTCAAAATTAAGGGGTCGACGCTGCGGACAATTCTCACTCAATCCGGCATACCCCGAGAAGGCTTCTTGAGAGCCTACGATGCCACATAGCAGGCGGCCCAACCCGACGTGTCAGGGCACCTGGTGATTTGGGCCCCGGTAGGTCTGAATCAAGCTGCGGAGGTCTCGCGCCAGCGCCGTCACGGCGTGGTAGTCAGGCCTAGCCCAGTCGAGATCGGTCAAGCTCCCGCCGACCCCGGCACCCAGTGCGCCGGCCCTCATAAACGCCTCCAGGTTGCCTCGGCCAATGCCGCCCACCACGAACACCTCCAGCTCGGGATAGGGGCCGAAGAGCGCCTTGAGATAGTCCGGTCCTAGGGGGGCCGCCGGAAAGAGTTTGATGAACCGGCAGCCTTGCTCGAGCCCCTGGGCAATCTCAGTCGGGGTCATGGCGCCACATACCACCGGCACGCCGCTCTGTAAGGCCAGGGCGTTGACCGCCGGCACCACATGAGGGGTTACGACGAACTCAGCCCCGGCCTCCAACGCCGCCTCCAAGCGCCCCTGATTAGTCACCGTTCCTGCTCCCACGCAAACGCTATCCGGCAGCGCTTGCCGCAGCAGGGCAAGCTTCTGGCTAGCGTCGTGATCGGTGAAGGTTACCTCGATATTGGTTACGCCTCCTTCGGCTAGCGCCACTCCCAGCGGCGCGATGCAACGCTCGGGCACGCCCCGCAGGATGGCAATCAGCGGTCTCGATCGGAGGCTAGTAACGATTTGAGTTAGTGTTGCCATCTCCCACCTCGGAATAGGTAAAGTGCGCCTCGACTATGCGAACAGCCCCGACCACCGCTGCCGCCTCGCTCTGCTCCTGGCTTACGGTACACACCTGCCAGCCACCTTGCCCTCTCAGATGTTGTTCAAGAATAGCGGGGAAGGCTCCGGTCCCGTAAATGACCAGGGGAGTAGCCGGGTTTAGCTCGCGCTCAATTAGCTGCAGGTCCAGCCCGGCCAGGGCGCCGAGCAGGAAGCTCGTCACCGCTGCACGCGAATACCCGGCGATAACCTCACCCACGCGCACCAGGAAGAGCGCGCGGCCCAAGCCGAGCGAGGCGCCGGCACGAATGCCGGCCTCAACTGCCGATAGCTCGAGCGCCAGGCCGTCAAGCGGAACCAGACTGCCGGCCAGGATGGTGTGCTGACTGATGGCCGCCAGCAGCTCGCCGGTGATCGCGGTGCTCGAGCGCACGATACGCCCTGCCACATCGACCACGATGAGCTTGTGGTGCGAGCCGCAGTGAAAGAAAGCCAGCGGGGGCGCTAACGGTAGCTGAGCCAGCAGGCCGAAGCACTCCACCTCCTCGCCCCGCAGGACGTCATAAGCTGCCAAATCCTCCCAACCGCTCCCTGGGCCGAGCGTTTTTATGCCGGGGATGAAGTAGATGGGGAGGTCGGTGATGTCAGGAAAGTCGCGCCGCACCACTCGTCGGCTGAGGTCGGCTGCGGAGACAGGGGCGATGGCATGGGGAACCTCACATAAGCCCACGTTCGAGGTGATCATCCCCGAGCAGATAACAGCCTCGACCGGCCCCGGGTGCTGGCGCCGCATCGCTGCGATGAGGCGTGTCAGCACGGCTCTAATGGGCGCGTTGCTGCCACCAATGGCGACATCCTTAGCGCCTGCGAACTCCTCCAGCACACCCTTTACCTGGCCGCCCGACCAATAGCGCACCCGCGTGCGGGTGGTGCCAGAGTCCACAATCAGGTAACTCGGCATGATGTTGTGCCACACCTCCTAGTTACTAGTTGGCGAGAGCCGCGCCCTCTATCCTACTGCCAGCCTTGAAGCCACTTCCCAGTCACGCCGCCCCTTTTGTTATCGCCACGCCCAAGACTACTGCTCCTCGCTATCACAATTTGACCATATAGTCAGGGTTTTCTCCTCTGAGCACCTTGAGAACATTGGTCACAGCGGTGGCGTCCATGGCATAGAGCGACTCCTGGGTAAAGGCGCCAATATATGGTAGCGAGATAACGCTCTGGTGAGTGACGAGCTGCCTGAGCGCTTCACTACTTGGTGGAATTTCGGAGTAGACGTCTAGGGCGGCCCCGGCCAACAGTCCCTCGGTCAACGCCCTGAGCAAGTCCAGCTCATTTACGAGCTTACTGCGCGCGGTGTTAATCAGATATGCGCCCCGCTTCATCAGCTTGAGGCGGTCATAATTCAACAAGCCCTGTGCTTCCTCAGTAAGGTTGCAGTGCAGGGTTACGATGTCCGCGTTGGCCAATAACGGCTCGAGCTCCAGGCGCTCGAGGCCTGGTGCAACGGCGGAAGGATCGACATAAGGATCGTGGTAGCTAAGCTTCACTCCAAAACCGCTAAGCTGCGTGGCCACCGCTCTCCCGATCCGGCCCAAGCCGATGATACCGACTTGCCTGCCGTGGAGATTGGCGCCAATGAACTGTGACCGCCGCCACGCGCCGTTTTTTACATCCTGATCGGCGGCCGGGATCTTCCGGAGCAAGCTCAAGATAAGGCCCACTGTCAGCTCCGCGACCGCCGTAATCTCTTCCGGCACTGGCGTGGTGGTCACGAAAATGCCCCGCTCAGCGGCTGCTTGAAGGTCTATTTCGGAGTAACCAATTCCCCGGCGGGCGATGATCTTAAGGCGCTCGGCAGCTTCCAGCACCCGCAGTGTATAGGGCTCGACACCGGCGACGACGCCGTCCACGTCCCGGATGCCCTCAATGAGCTCCTGCTCGGTTAGAAACCTCCCCGTCCGGTTCACCCGAACCTCTATCTCCTCCGGGATCAACTCCAGCGCTGGTTTGACTACGTCTGGATCCGCTGCCCAGATGACTGTTGTGCTCATAGCTATCCTTTCCACTGTCCTCGACTTTGGTCATTTCAGCTAGAATAATGCCTATTACAGGGAGTTCCAGATGGATTGCGGAATGGCTGCAGCTGGCGGTCCTAGTATCACACCTCCCTATTCCCAGCTCCTTGTGACAGCACTCTAGACCCTTGGCCCGCGGGGTTCGATGGCAAACTCATGATGCCCCCACTGCTCCGCAGCGGTAGAGGTGCCATCCGCTACTGCTAGTAGCAGCTCCAAGATACGCCCTCCGACCTCGTTCAGGGCTTCCCCCGCGATGACTGTGCCGGCGTTTAGGTCCATGTCGTCCAATAGCCGCTCATAAACCGGAGTGTTGCTGGCTACTTTGATCACCGGGGCGATAGGGTTGCCTACCGGCGAGCCTCGGCCAGTGGTGAACAGGACCACCTGGGCCCCTCCGGCCACCATCGCTGTGACCGACTCGAGATCGTTCCCTGCGGTATCCATCACCACCAGGCCCTGGGCCGTGGGCGGCTGTCCGTAAGCCAGAAACTCCCGGACGGGAGCCGTGCCGCCCTTGGCGATGGCTCCCAGGGACTTCTCCTCAATGGTAGTCAGCCCGCCCGCCATGTTGCCCGGAGACGGCTGTGCTCCGCGCAGGTCTACCCCCAGCTCCTTGGTCACAGCCTCGCGGCGAGCAACCGCTGCCAAGATGTGCTGCGCCACCTCCGGAGAGGCCGCCCGCGCTGCCAGTAGCCGCTCGGCCCCGATGAACTCCGTGACCTCTGAAAGAACGACTGTGCCGCCCAGAGAAACAAGCAGGTCGGCAGCTACCCCGACAGCCGGGTTAGCCGTCACCCCTGACCAGGCATCCGAACCTCCGCACTCCACCCCCACCATCAGCTCCGAGACCGGCACGGGCTCCCGGCGCGCCCCCGCCGCCGCCTGAAGCAGCTCCCGAGCGAGGCTAACCCCCCGTTCGACAGCGGCTCGGCTGCCGCCTACCTCCTGGATCAGCAGGTGCTGCAAAGTTACGCCTTGCTCGCGTAGCTCATGGCTCATCTCCATGGTAGGCATCGTTTCGCACCCTAGCCCGATCAGCAAAACAGCGCCTACGTTGGGATGGCTAGCGTAAGCCTCAAGAACTCGCCTCGTCTGGGCCAGATCCTCACCCAGTTGGCCGCAGCCATAGACGTGAGGGAGGGCTACCACCTCCGGCACCAGCCGACCGATCCGTTCCACCACGCCGTTAGCGCAATGGACGGTAGCCAGCACCAGCGTGTGATTGCGCACCCCCACACGCCCGTCGCGCCTGCGGAAGCCAAGGAACTCAGCCTTGGATAAAGGGGTTCCCGCCGGCACAGCTCGCGGGACGCTCGAGGATTCTTGCAGCTCAATCTCGTCGATATGACCCAGTTTATAGGCGCTTGCTAAATTGTGCACATGGACGTATGCACCCTGAGCGACCGGCTGGGTAGACCGGCCGATCGGCTGGCCGTACTTGATGACCTGCGCACCTAGCGGTATAGCCTCAAGCGCAAACTTATGCCCATAAGGCACCGCATCGCGTATTTTCACCAGCCTGCTACCGACCTCGACCGGCGTCCCCGGTGAGAGTTGATCCAAAGCTAGCGCCACGTTATCGGCAGGGTGAAGATGTAGAACCGCCAAGTTATCCTCTTTCTAGCCTTTTACCGCCCCACCCGTCAGGCCGGATACCACATAGCGCTGGAGGAGGTAGTAGACAAAGGCCGGTGGCAGAATGCTGATCAAGGCCGCCGCCATAATCTGCCCCCAATTAACCAGATCGCCGATCACCATGCTAACCATCGCCATCGGCACGGTGAACAGGGCGTCGTTATCCAAGATGATAAAGGCCAGGATATAATCCTGCCAAGACAGGGTAAAGGCAAAGGTGGCGGCGGCGATTACGCCGGGCAAGGAGATCGGCAGCACCACGCGGACCAGCGACTGAAACCGCGTGCAGCCGTCGACCAGCGCCGCCTCCTCGATATCTTTGGGAAACGACATGAAGTAAGACCTTAAAAACCAGGTGCAGTAGGGCACGGTTATCATGCTCTGGAACAGGATGAGCCCATGCAAGGTGTTCCTAAGCTCCCACTCGGTAGCCAGTATCCGCAAGGCGATCATGATGACAAACGGAGGGAAGACATAGGCGAACAGGATGAAGGTGGACAGCGCACCCTTGCCTCGAAACTGCATCAGGGCGATGGCGTAGGCCGCCAAGACGCCCACCGTGACGCTCAGCAAGGTGTTTCCAAGGGCTACCACAGCACTGTTTCTTAACGGCAGGAGGAAGGAGTGACCTTCCAGCCTCCCCCCCCAGGCCCCGGTAAAGAGCGAAAAGACATTCTCTAGCGTAAATGGCCACGGGTATAAGGGTCTGGCGAAGAGCAGGTCGCGGGTCGGTACAAACATGACCACCACGGCCCAATAAAGCGGCAGGGCGATCAGCGCCCCAACTATCAGCAAGACCACCGTTCGCAGAGCGATATCTCCACCCTTCGTCTTCATTTACGCCTCCCTCTTGGTAAAGCGGGCTAGCAGGGTTACCCACAACAGGATGAGGGGGAGGGTTAAGACGGCCATGGCGGCTCCCTTGCCGAACTCGAACCGGGTAATACCGGTTTCATAGATCAGTATCGGCAAGACCCGCGAAGCCTCTCCCGGTCCGCCACCGGTCATGACAAAAAGAAGCTCAAAAAGCCCAAAGGTCCACAAACTCGACAGGGTGCACACGATCAAGATGATGTTGCGCAGGCCCGGCAGCGTGATATGCCGGAACTGCTGCCAGCGGCTGGCGCCATCGACCTGAGCGGCCTCATAGAGCTCCTTGGGAATAGCCTGGAGCCCGGCCAGCAGGCTGATCATGAAAAAGGGGAACCCTTTCCAGGTGTTGGCCAGGATCCCTGAGAGCAGCGCCAGATCAGTACCGAGCCAGAACACCGGAGTGAACCCGGCCTCTATCAGCATGGTGTTCAATCCGCCACGATAGCGAAGCAGCCACAGGAACAAGATCGCCACGGTGAACCACGGTATGGCCCAGGGTAGGAAGAAATACGCCCTAACGAGGTTTCTGCCGCGAAAATTGCTATTGAGGATCAACGCCAGGATCAGCCCGATAACCAGCTTGAGAAACACCGCCGCCGCCGTAAAGAGCAGGCTTCGCCCGAGACTAGCCAGGAACCGCCCTTCCGACAGCACGGCGAGATAGTTTTGCAGCCCAAACCCCGCAATCGGGCGACCCAGCATCTTATCGGCAAAGCTCATGTAAAACGTGTATAAGAGCGGAAAGACCAAGACCAAGCCGACGATCACTACCGCAGGCGCCACATACAGATACGGCTCTAAGCCCTTTTTCATCACGATCCTGTCCTTAGGATCTCACCTTACGCACGTTGTCATTGCGAACGGAGCGAAGCGTAGTGAAGCAATCTCTAGATGCACGTGCTGCACACAAACCGAGATTGCCACGTCGCTCCTTTGTCGCTCCTCGCAATGACAAAAAGGGCCTACAGCACGGTGCCTGCGTAAGGTGAGTTAGGATATGGTTAAGCATGAGTCATCCCAAACTTTTCGGCGAAGCGCGTAGCGGTTGGTAGCAGGGAGTGCCTGACCGCTCTGCCTTAATCCCCCCGGCCTGCGGCCTCCCCCCTTACTAAGGGGGGCAGGGGGGATTTCTTGCTGCCAGAGCGTTAACGCCTCGCCCATCGCAATAGCTAAGACGCCTTCGCTACTTCAGGCTAACGGGGTGCAACCCATCGCGCCGTTGGAGCTAAAAAATCCGGGATGACTCATGCCTATTTCTCGCTACTCTGCCCACCTAGCCAGGATAGAGTTCATCCAGGCCGACATTTCAGCAGCCATAACTCTGGAATCCACATCTTCCAGAACGAGTCTGGAGAGGAACCGCGGAATCTCCCCAGCGCCCCAGATGGCCTCCCAGGCCGGGTGAGCTTGGCCATAGGGGAACGGTATGGTATTGGCCCACATATAGAACTCGCCCCGCCGGATGGGCTCTACCAGGTCATGTAGAGCGTGCTTGTACACGCCCACCCGATCCCGAATCATCTGGGAGACGATATCGCCCTGGCTCTTGAAGAGCGGCAGACCGTACATCCCGGCATTATCCGAGATCTCGATCCTTAGCCGCTCGGCATCGGAGAGGATGTGGTAGAGCAGATCCTGTGCCAAGGCTTCGCGCTCGGGCGTCGACCTGAACACCATAACCGACTCTTTGGCTTCAATCACCGGGGGGATGTTGATAACGCCGGTGACCGGCAGCAGGGGGTGGTTCTGCGCTATCATCGTGGCCAAGACGGTGGTCGGGTTGTGGATGGCAAAAGCCCGGCCCTCCATGAAGGCGATGTTGTTATCGATGTCGCCCCAGGCGACGCTATCCCGCGGGATAAGCCCATCTCGCCACCACTGCTTAAGGTCGTCAAACAGCCGCCAGGTCGGTTCGGTGTTAAAGATATCCGCACCGGTAGGGGATATCTCGGTAACGAAGCCACCGCCATAGAGGGCGACCAAGAAATAGAGAGTGGTAGGGGTGTCCATGCCGACGCCGAGCGTGATCGGCAGCCCATAGACATGTGGCGGATTGTGTACCGCTTTTGCCGCCTCTAGCAACCACTCCCAGGTGGGGTGTTCCGGTATCTCAATGCCGGCCTGCTCGAGCAGATCGGTGCGGATGTGCCAATAGAACGGCTCCATCAGGATGGGCAGGCCGAAGATGCGATTCTCACCGGTCTCCGGATCGGGCAGGTACATCGCCGTGAGCGCTTCCGGCCAGAAGTTGTCGCGACCAAGTCGCTCGACAACGTTGTCGATGGGTGCCAGCAGGCCGGCGGCATGAGCCAGAGCATCGCCGAACTCCGCTACCAGGGCGAGATCGGGGGTGACGCGGGTCTCAATAGCGTGAAGCAGCTGTTCGTTGAAAACCCTATCCGGCAGCGTAACCAGGTTCACCTCGGTGCCGGTCTCTGCCGCCCACTCGCGAACCATGGCGGAGAGCGCCTCGTTAAAAGTTGGGGAGAAGGTTATGTTCTGCCATATTTCCAGTGGCCGTGCCAAACCCCAAGACCCCAAGGTAAGACCTATAAGCGCTAAGACTAACAGACGTTTCATGTCTCCTCCGAAAATCAGTAGTCAAGTAGTCAAGTATTCGAGTATTCAAGTAGGGGCGAAACCCTTGCACCCCGAAGGGCGGGCCGAGGCGAAGCCGTACTAGCTGAAAGACTGATCACCTTTTAATCCTTGGTATGGCTTTGCTGATGGTGAACGATAGTTAATGGGCTTCCTCCTTAGGGCTCCTTTTACACTTTCCCATTTGCTTCACCGGCTTGCCTTACTGCGAAAAGATACTGCCTCTCCCATTACCACCTCCTTTCAGCACCAACAGCCCTAACCCCTTGATCATGGTCAGGGATCCTCCCCCTCCACTCATGAATGCACCCCCGCGTATCCCAACGCCCGCGCTATCTCCGCTGCCGTTGTGGTAACTGCGTCGCCGAGCCTCTCGAGCCCCCCCTGCTGGTCGAACTCCCGCCCTAGTCCGGTCAAGCTAATCGCCCCCAGTACTTCACCGCTATTGCCCCTAATCAGAGCGGCGACACACTTGATCCCCTCCTCATGCTCCCCATGGTCGATGGCATAGCCGCGCGCGGCGGTCAGCTTCAACTCCTCTAGCATCTGCAACGGGTCGGTAATGGTAGTAGCGGTCTTGCGCACTGGAGGGAATCGGCGCAGCAGCGATACCACCTGATCGGTCGGCAGTCCGCTCAATAGCGCTTTGCCTACGCCGGTGCAGTAGGCCGGGGCGCGCCCGCCGATGCGCGACATGATCGGGAGGCTCCGCTGGGTCTCGATCTTATCGAGATAGACTACTTCAGGGCCGTCCAGCACGCATAGGTGAACGGTTTTCTCGGTCTCTGCGCTAAGTTTGAGCAGGAACGGACGAGCGGTCTCGCGCAGCGGCATCCGCTGTAGCAACCGGCTGCCTAGCTCGAGGATCTTTCGTCCTAGATAGTAGCGCCCATTCCCATCGCTATGGATATAGCCGGCCTCAAGCAGGGTGTTCAGATAGCGATAGACGTTGCTCTTATGAACCCCGAGCAGGCCGGCCAGCTCGAGCGCCGTCTTCCCCTCCGCGCTCGTTGCCAGCTCTTCCAGCAGCTTCAAGCCTTTTACTAATACTTTGGCGTCTGTCATAGCGCAAATTACACCCATCGGTAGTGTTTAACAAGACAATGCTAGCGAAAAAAGCGACTCTTGTCAAGAAATCTACTCTGACGATGGGCGAGAGAGCTCGATGGCCAAGCTTCAGGCGCCTGACAGCTCGCTCAAAATGCCGCAGAGCAGGGCGATGCGGGCCGGAATCTGTGGGATATAGACATTCTCGGTAAGCTGGTGGGCAGCCTCGCCGAGCAAGCCCAGCCCGTCCAGGGTGGGTAGGCCCAGGGCCGCGGTAAAGTTGCCGTCCGAACCGCCCCCCACCCGTCCAGGGCCAAGTTGCAGCCCTACCTTTGCACCGCTGCGCCGGGCCAGCTCGAACAGCTCGAGCGAGGCCGGGCTGGGCTCCATAGGTGGGCGATTCAGGCCGCCCGTCACCGTGAGGCTGGCGCCTTCCAGCACCGGCTGCAGGGCCTTGAGGGCCTGCTCCATCCGCTCGGCTTCGGCCATCGTCCAGACCCGGAGATCTATCTCCACCGTGGCCGAGGCCGCCACTACATTGCTGGTGGTGCCACCCTTGATGACGTTGGGGCCGAGGGTAGTACCTTTCTCCCAATCCTGCAGGGCCACAACTCTGGCAATCTGGTGCGAAAGCTCAACGATGGCATTGATGCCTTTTTCGGGCTCCACCCCCTGGTGAGCTGCTTTGCCGTGAGCGGTAAGTTGGTACTGGCCCACCCCTTTGCGGGCCACCTTGAGGTCACCATTGCCCATGGGGGCCTCCAGCACCAGCACCAGGTCGTTGCGCAAGGCCGCGCTTTCGATGGCCTGGCGGCTATGCTGCGAGCCTACCTCTTCGTCGGGGGTAAAGAGCAGCTCGAGCTGCGGCCACCCCAGCCCCAACGCCTGGTTGGTGCGCAAAGCCCACAGCAACTGCACGATGTTCCCCTTCATGTCATAGACGCCGGGGCCGTAAGCCCGCTCGCCCTCCACCTTCCAGGGCGGGGCAAAAGCTCCTACCGGATGCACGGTATCGAAGTGGCACAGCACCAACACCTCTTTGCCTGACCCCGGTATTCCGACTCGAATGATTGGGCCGTTGGGGGTCTCCATACGCTCCAACGGGCCAAAGGAGCTGAAGTGCTGAGCTATCCACCGGGCGACCCGGTCAAGGCCCGCCAGGTCGTGGGAGGGGGCTTCAAGGGTGACGATGGCCTTTAGGTCTTGCAGGATGGCAGGCAGTAGGTTTGGGAGATGCTCCAGGGGCTTCACAGCCTCATACTACTCTGCCCGAGCGGTAGGCCCCAGTGTTCAGAACGCAAGGTAGACACGCGCGCAACCGCCGGCGGTCCCCTAACCAGCTGACGGTGATGGCTCAAGCAATGCTGCTACTGTCTGGAGAGCGGTGGCGGCAGAAAGTGCGGGTTGCGCTGGCTCAACGACTCGCCAAAAGGGCTCTGGTCAAACTGCCGATCGCGGAACATCTGCGCGATAACCCGATACGCCTCGCGCCGGGACGGCGAGCGGGAGAGCCGCCGGCGCAGCGCCGCCTCTACCGTGACCGCCAGCCGGTGCGCAGCTTGATACCAGGCGGGCCGGGTCAGTTGCGACAGCAGGTAGCCGCCTCGATACCCCTCGATCAAGAAGGCCGGGTCGGCAGGGGTCGAGCTCCCTCCCACATGCACTACCGGCGTATCGACGAGGCGGCACTGATAGCCCGCCTGCCGCAAGCGCCAGCACCACTCCAGGTCTTCGTTATAGAAGCGGAAGCTGGGGTTCATGCCGCCGACTTTGTCCAGCGCCTCGCGTTTGATCACCTGCAGAGCGCCGGAGAGCCACGGCACGCTGACGCTCCCTCCCTGCCGGGTCAGCCGGGTGTGGTGCCAGGCATACAGCGGGCCTTGGTGCTGGAGGCGCCCGTCCGGGGTAAAGCAGCGCGGCCCGACCATGCCGACCGCCGCAGGCGACAGCGCCTTGAGCAGGGCGGGGAAGGTCTCGGCCTCAATCAAGACATCGGCGTTCATCTGCGCTACTACCGGAGTAGTTGTCTGGGCCAGTCCTAAGTTGACGGCGTCTGCCAGGCTGTGGTTGCGCCCGTGTACCAACCGCACGCTGGGGAACGCTGGCAGCCACGGCGCCACCGGCTCCGGCGAAGCGTTGTCAATGACGATCACGGTAGCCCCCGCAGCGTAGCGCGTAAGGCGGGTCAAGCACTCGCGCAGCAGCTCCGGCGTGCAGTAATGGATGACGCAGATGCTCAGCACGGCTTTAAGCCTAACCGAGGATGGAGTATGGCGCAAGCCCTAGAGGATTTTCTTGCCTAACAGGCTGGCCGCCATCTCCACCATCACCTGAGCGGTGTTGTTCCGAATATCCAGAATCGGGTTGACCTCCACCAGATCGAGGCTGGTGACCCGCTTAGCGTCGGCTAAGAGCTCCATTAACAGGTGCGCCTCGCGGTAGCTGAGCCCGCCGGGCACCGGCGTACCGACGCCGGGGGCGACGCTGGGGTCGAGCACGTCGGCGTCAAAAGACACGTGCAGGCGCGGGAGATTGGCCAGTTTAGCCAGCGCCGCTTCGGCGACGCGGGCGATGCCGAGCCGGTCGATATCCTTCATGGTGTAGGTAGTGATC